>Ga0105097_10000125_pt1 | contig 30102 bp, 37 predicted proteins | sample PPLLak12cMay2015_FD_87035 | JGI IMG/M metagenome (GOLD analysis project Ga0105097, IMG submission 87035) | Freshwater sediment microbial communities from Prairie Pothole Lake near Jamestown, North Dakota, USA - PPLs Lake P7 Core (1) Depth... | ecosystem: Environmental > Aquatic > Freshwater >...
CCAAGGATCGACCCCCGCCAAGAACCGCCAGCGGCTGGTCGATCAGTTCAACGACGCCGCCGGCCCACGGGTGCTGTTAGGGCAGCTGCACACGATGGGCGCGGCGATCAATCCCCATGCGAACTGCAGCCACATGCTGTTTGTGGAGCGGGACTGGTCAGCCGCCGTGCTGGAGCAGGCGATCAACCGGGTGCGGCGGCTGGGACAGACGCAGCACCAGCAGGTGGACTTCCTCGACTGCGACCACCCGCTGGACGCCCGCATGGCGCGCACCGCGAACCGCAAGCTGAAGTCGATGGGCATCCTGATGGGAGACGTATGATGAAGAAGCCGAGCCTCACCCCGCTGGTCACACAGCGCGACGAGTATGCCGAGGATGCGATCCGCTTCCTGAACGAGGCCCTGAAGCAGGCGACCGAGCGCCCGCAGTCTAGCATCGTCATCCACATGGTCGGTCGTGATGGGGTGGTGAAGACTTACTACTCCACACTCAACGCCGATGAGACTGTTGGCATGCTGGCGTCGGCCCAGCATTTCCTGATGGCTGGGACGCGCGACTGATGTCTGACCCAGCCAAGCTTCACAGCAGCCTCGTCGGCGGCAGCAGCGCCGCGCGGGTACTCGGGTGCCCGGGGTCGGTGCCGCTGGTCTCGTCCTTCCTCTCCCGCCGGTCCTCTGGCGCGGCAGAGGAGGGCACGGCCCTGCACCTCGCGATGGAGGCGGTGCTGGAGAACGACGTGGACCCATCGACGCTGATCGGCTCGACCTTCCACAAGTTGGAGATCACTGGGGAGCATGTAACCGAGTGCCTCGACCCGTGTTTCGCGCAGTTCCTCAAAATCGTCGGCCTGCGGGAGTTTGAACTTGAAGTCAACGCCCCCTTCCCCGGTATCCCGGGAGCCTTCGGGACTGCCGACGTCGTCTACTTCGACGACGCGGGCCGGGTGCTGGGGATCATGGACTGGAAGTTCGGGTCGGGCCACAAGGTCGAGGCCCACGACAACGCCCAGATGATGTTCTACCTGCTGTCGCAACTGAAGCGGCCCGACGTCCCGCCGCCGGACCCCGACCGCTCCTACGCGGCCACGATCTGCCAGCCGCGCCTGAACCACTTCGACACGGCCCACTACACCCTGCGTCAGCTGGAAAGCTTCGCCCGCAAGCTGCGGGCGGCGCTGAAGAAGACCGAGGTGGTCAAGGGGCCCTACTGCTACTTCTGCATCGCAAAGCCGATCTGCCCCCAGTTCTGGGGCAAGAAGGCAGAGCGGCTGAAGAGGGGGCTTGCTGCCGCCCCGACGACCCGGTAGCCTCACCAAGCCCGCAAGGGTTCATGACACGAAGATAGGAAACAACATGACGAATGATCTGACCACGATGCGGACCCTGCGCTCCTCGATGCAGGCCTTCCGCAAGTCCACCCCCCGCTCCTCGACCGGCGCGGTGGGCTACCTGAAGTTCTCGAAGGGCGACTGGTCCTTCGGCAAGGACGACAGCCCCCTCGACCTCGAAGGCCTCTACGTCATGCATCCGCAGTCGCTGATGCACGGCTGGATTTGCTGGCGCGACGGCGCGCTCTTCAAGGAGTATCTGCACCCGTTCACGGAGCAGCTGCCGCTGGAAAGCACCCTGACCCCCGCGCCGGAACCGAAGCCTGACAGCGACGACCAGCCCGGCTACCAGCACCAGATGGCCTTCCAGATCGTGGCCATCGAGGGCAAGCAGAAGGGCCAGCAGTTCACGTTCAAGACCGGCACCGTCGGTGGCCGCTCGGCTGTGGATGCGATGGTTGACGTGCTGATGGCTCGCCTCGATGACGTCGAGGTGATGGGTGGCGGCGGCATCTACCCGGTGCTGGAGTTCGCCACCGACAGCTACAAGCACAAGACTAGGGGGAAAATCTTCGTGCCCGTGATCACCGTCGTCGGCTGGTCTACCAACGAGCCCGACGAGGAGATCGAGTGGATCGCGGAAGGCGAGGAGGAGCCCGAAGAGGTCGCCCCGCCGCCGCCCGCCGCCACTGGCCGCAAGCGGATCGCCCGCCCGGCTGCCTGACCTGCCTGCCCGTGTGCTGACCTGTCCGACACGGGCCAACTGGGGGGTGCTTCGGCACCCCCATCTTTTCCCGAGGAAACCCCCATGACCATTTCACCGACGATTGCGTCGATCCGCATCCGTGCCGCCGAGACGGTCCGCGAGATCGAAGACATGATGAAGTACGACCTCCCGCAGGACCCCATCATCCGCGCCCTCTGCGACCGCCTGATCGTGGCGATGGAGAACGAGGCAGAGGTGTACGACACCTGCCCCTACTGTGGGGTGAAGGTATGATCTGGTTCGACAGCGAGACCCGGTCCACGCTCGACGTGACCGAGGTCGGCGCGCATGCGATGGCCGCCGACCCCACCCTCAAGATCATCTCGATGCACTGGGCCTACGACGACGGCCCGGTGCAGAACTGGCGCGGCATCTTCAGCCGGGGCGACGACCCCGACACCCAAGACCCTTTGCCCGCAGAACTGTTTGACCGGATCGGCGCGGGTGAGGACATCTACATCTGGAACGAGGCCTTCGACCGGCTGGTCTGGAACGCCTGCGCGGCCCGTTACTTCAAAACCTACGACTATCCCGGCATGCCCCCTATCCAGCTGGAGCAGGTCATCGACGTCGCGGCGATGGCCCGCAGCCATAACCTGCCCGGCAAGCTGGAGACGTCGGCGGCGGTGTGGCTGCCCCGGGAGATGCAGAAGCTGGGGAACCAGTCCTTCCGCCCGCTCTGGTCAACACAGCGGCCCCTGACCAAGGCCGACTACGGCCTCTACTGCGAGATGCTGAAGTATGGCGACCACGACGTCGTCGCCATGCGGGCGATGGCCAAGATGATGCTGGCGTGGGACGAGGCCACCCGCCGGGACTACATCGCCGCAGAGCGGATCAACATGCGGGGTGTGGGCGTCGATCTGGAGTGGGCGGCCAAGGCCGTCACTTTCCGCGAGGCGATCACCACCGACGTCGGCCAGCGGCTGTCGGACCTGACCGACAAGGCCATCACCAGCGTCAGCCAGTATGTGCGGCACCGCAAGTGGGCCGAGGAGAAGATGAAGGCGGCGGGGTTCCTGCTGGTCGATGAGCAGATGTCGGTCACCAAGAAGAAGCTGCGGGCCGACGGGGCCGGGTACTACACCAAGGTCTCGAAGGGCTTCGACAAGAACGTCCGCGCGAAGCTGAAGCTTGTGCTGGAGGATGAGGCCCCCCGTGGGCTGTCGTGCCAGCCGGTGCTGGACCTGATCGACCTCCTCGATGAGGCCGCCGGGTCTGCGGCGGTGAAGTATGCGGCGGCCCTCGACCGCGCCAGCAAGGACGGCGTCCTGCGGGGGATGTACATCTGGTCGGGCGCGAGCCAGACCGGGCGCTTCAGCGCGGGCGGCATGCAGCCGCACAACCTGATCCGCAAGTCAGTGGACAGCCCCAGCGAGATGATCGGGCGGCTGATGGACGCGACGCCGGAGGAGGCGGCAGAGATCGCCAAGGCGGAGGGCCTGAACCTGAACGCACTGCTGGGCCGCCTGCTGCGGCCCACGCTGGTGCCGAGGGCCGAGGGCAACGTGCAGGTGTGGGCCGACTGGTCCGCCATCGAGGCGCGCGTCTGTCCGTGGCTTTCAGGTGATGAAAGTGCGGAGCCGCTGCTCGATCTGTTCCGCAACGGCAAGGACGTCTACCTTGTGCAGGCCGAGGCCATCGTCGGCCACCCGGTGCAGAAGGATGACTTCGAGCGGCAGCTGGGCAAGGTCGCCGTGCTGTCGCTGGGCTTCGGTGGCGCGGTCGGGGCCTACGCCGCGATGTCGAAGAACTACGGCATCCCGCCGATGCCACGGGAGCAGGTGCAGGACATCGTCGATGCGTGGCGCGAGGCGAACCCTTGGGCCCGCAAGTGGTGGGACGACCTCTGGACCGCCGCGATGGCCGCGATCAACTACCCCTGCGAGGAGTTCAAGGCGGGCCGGGTAAGCTTCACCTACCTGCCGGCGCTGCTTGACGGGACGCTGGTCATGTGGCTGCCCTGCGGTCGTCCGCTGTTCTACCCCTCGGCCCGCATCCAGAACGTCTACCAAGGCAACGACGAGCGGCCCTCGACGGGGATCACCTTCCTGCATGCGGCCTTCGGTCGGGTGCCGCTGTGGTACGGCCAGCTGGCCGAAAACGCCACGCAGGCCACAGCCGCCTCGCTGCTGCGGGAGGCACTGGTCACGCTGGAGATGGGCAACGGCTGGGGCGGCGACATCGTGGCACACACCCACGACGAGATCGTGGTCGAGTGCCCCGAATGGAAGGTGCGGGACGTGGCGAAGGTGCTGGAGGCGGTGATGACCCATGTGCCCGACTGGGCACCCGGGCTGCCGCTGGCCGCCGAGGTGAAGGCGGGCTGGGCCTACTACGAGGCCGACAAGGAGTTGCTGGCCTAGCGGCCACCCATCAGCATCGACATGAGGTCGGGTGGCATGCCCATGCCGCCCGGCCCGGGAGCGGGCGCAGGAGGGGCCATGCCGCCCTGCTGTGGCATCTCCATGCCCGGCGGGGGCATAGGCGCGCCCTGCGGGGGCTGTGGCGCGGCCTGCGGGGGCGAGGACATGGCGACGGGGTCGAAGCCCCGCAGCATCTCGTCCACGGCCTGCTTGGCCCCGGTGAAGGCCGGGGCGGGTGCCGGGCCGCTGCGGGGTGCGCCCCCGGCGATCTTGCCGATGAAGTCGCGGGCGGCAGGGTCCTGCATGGCCGCCTGCATCAGTGCGTTCAGGTCCATCGGTGCCCCTCCTACGGTTCGGGTTGCGGCAGCGGTCGCCCGTAGGCGTCACGGCCAAACATCATGTCGAGCAGGCCGCCGCTGTTGGTGACCGCGCCCGACGGGTTGGTGGGGCTGGCAGCAGCCGCGCCGGCGGCACCCGTCAGCAGCCGTTCGAGGCTGGCGGTGTCGCCCCCCATGATGCGGCTGCGATCCAAAATCTCCTTGATGGCTGCAGCGCCTTGCGGACCGGAGGCCATAAGTTGCTGGCCGAGCGCGCGGAGGCCATCGTCGTTCAGGCCGCGCTCGTTGGCCACGAAGAGCCGCAGGGCGTCGTCCACCATCGTGGCGATGCGGGCGACAGTCGGCATGATCGGCCCGCTGCCCGTCTCACCCTTCAGGCGCGCCCCTGCAGCCCGCTGTCCCTCGGTGGTGCTGTTGCCTGCCAAGGCGTCCAGCAGGCGGGCCTCGCTCTTGGCGCGGGCACCTGCGGTGCGATCCATCGGGTTGATCGCCATCTCGTCGATGTTGCGACCGAGGTAGCGACCGGGGTCCAGCATCTCGTCGATCAGGCTGGTATCGCGGCGGGCCTTGCCGACGTCTTCGCCGATCTTGGTGGCCGCCCCGAGGCGAGCGGCGTCCTTGGCGGGATCGGAAAGCTTGCCGAAGCCCAGCGCCAACTCGTCGGGCGACGTGCTGCGGGCCTTGAAGCCGAGGGGGAAGCCGACGTCCTCGGCCTCCGCCATGTTGCTGTAGGCTGTCCGCAGCGGCCCCAGTGCCTTGGCTTCATCATCGACAGCGGCCCGCAGGGTGGTGCCCGCCTCGCTGACCCCCTTGGCGGTGGTCGTCGAGACGAGGCCACCGCCGGTGTAGGCGAGGTGCGCGTAGTCGTTCAGTTCCGACGTCAGCATCTCCGCCTCTCGGATGGTCGGCGTCCGCAGCATCTCCATGCCCGTGGGGGTCTTCTTGAAAAGCGGCGGCATGCCGTTCGCCCGCAGTGCGGTGTTCAGCTTGTCGGCCATCTGCGGGGTGCGACCGACGGCGTCCAGCATGGCGTCAACGGTGCCCTGATCGCCGACAGCCCCCGCCGCGATGCGGGCGTCGTCCAGCGCAGTCCCGACAGTGCTGCGGGCGGTCTTCATGCCTTCAGTGGCGGCGGCGCGGAGGTTCGGCTCGCGGGCGAGACGAGGGCCCACCAGAGCCGTGCGGGCGTCCTGAACCGTCTGGCCCACGGCGGTGTCGAGGCGTTCCCCGGTGGCCTTGATCATCGCCGTGCCCGCGCCGGGGCTTTCGTTCTTGATGGCCCGGGCCACCATGCGGGTGGTGTCGTTCATCCCGGCGAGGCTTTCACCCGCGCTGATCCGCGCCACCACATCGTCGGTGGACATGCCAGACTGGGCAGCGATCTCGCGGATGTTCCGCTCGACGGCAGTGGCAGTCGTGCGGCCAAGCTTGGCCGCCGCCTTGTTGACGAAGGGCTTCAGCATCGTGCCGAGGACCACATTGCCACCAGCCCCCAAGAGCGCACCCGTCGGCGCAGCCTCGATGGCCGCCCCGATGCGGGGGCCGAAGCCCTCCGCACGACCGGACGCCTGCAGGCCAGCATCGACGGCCCCATATGCCGCCGGGCGCGCGACGGCCATCGCCCCACGCGCCAGCATGTTCTCGGCCTGCACCGCCCGGGCGGGTCCCGCCAACGCGCCCACGCCGGGGATCAGCGTCGGAGCCAGCGCGCCCGCGATCTCGCCCGTCAGGTATGCGCCGGGGTTCGACTGCGACAGGCGCGCCTGCTCGGCGCGCTGGCGGGCCTTGTAGGCTTCCCCAGTGTCGTCGGTGAGGCCGAGCCAGTTCCCGGCGTCCTTGGCGAGGCCGCCCATCTCCTCCGAGTAGCCGAAGGTCAGACCCTGCAGGCCGCCAGTTCCGAGGGCGCGCATGGTGTCGGAGGTGCCGCGCTCCTCGGGCGGCAGTTTCCAGACGTCGGCCCGGTTCGGTGCGCCTGCGGGCTTCTTGCCGGAGGGCCGCGCCTTGGCGGCCTTCTTGGCCTTGATGAGATCGTCGAAGGTGGTCATTCGAGATACCCCTGTTCATCGAGCCAATCGACCAGCGCCGCCTGATCGGCGGTGCTAAGGTTCGCCGAAGCCCACGCGCCGAAAGCATCGAGGGCACCGGGGGCACCCTTGACGACGCCATCCAGAAGCGGCGTGGCCGCCGGGGGCAGCGCGACAGGCGGCGTAACCGTAGTCGGTGCCGGGGCCGGGGCAGGCGTGATGAACGGCGACGGCGTCTCCTCGCCGCCACCGATGCTGACCTCGTTGGGGTTGGCCGGGATCGTCGGGGCCGTGTAAGGGTTGTTGTAGTATTCCGGCAGCCCCAGCGCCCGAGGATCGACGCCGCGCTCTACGGCATACTCGATCAGGGGCCCGGTAGTCCCAATGAAACTCTCGCGCCTCACCTCTGCCACCCGCGTGGCGGCGTCCAGCATCATCTGCCGGGTCTTGACGGTGAGACCGCCGGCTGCCGCCTCGCGGTTGATGAGGTCGATCAGCGACTGACTGAAGCCGACGCTCTCCAGTGTGGCCGCCGCCTCGCCGCCGAGGACGCCCGTCGTGGGGTCGATCAGCTTGGAGAAGAGGGTCACCATCGTGCGGGTGTCCATCGGATTGCCCGACAGCGCGGCTTCCCGCAGGCCGTTGATCGCGGCGTCGGTCGCCGCGAGTATCTTGACGTCATCCGAGACGGACGACCGGAGGTCGTTGGTAAGCTTGTCGAGGTCCTTCTGGTCCGTCGGTGCGATGCCGCCATCCACGCCGGGGATCGCGGCCTCGGGGTCGTAGAGAAGCTTGACGGCCTCGTCACCCGACAGGCTGCCGGATGCGACGGCCTGCGCCAGCGCCTCGCCCTTGGGGCCCTGCCCGGCAAGCCACGACGCGGTCGCGTTCTTTGCTGCTGCGTCCTGCTCCTGACCCATCTGGTAGCCCATCGCACTGCCGGCTGCCTGACCCTGCGCGGCCTGCGACATCGCGCGGCGGGCGCTCTCACCGCGAAGGAAGGCGTCGGTGGCCTCGAAGGTGGGGCCACTGCCCGCGCCGAGCGAGGTGAAGGCTTCGCCAGCCGCGACCAGACCGCCGGAGAGGCGGTCTCGCTTGGTGGGGCCGGGATCGAAGAGGGGGAAGTCGGCACCCCCCAGCATGTAGGACATCGGGTCGATTGCGCCCGAGGGGCCGCCCATCGAAGACATGGCCATGCTCGGCCCTCCATGCTGATCGCCTCCGGGGCTTCCCTTGCCCCAGCCCTCCCACGCGCCCGGGCCTTGGGTGGCGTAAATCCACTGCCCGATCCGGTCTTGGGTCGCCTTGTCGTAAGGGGTATTGGGGTCGAGGCCAAGGGCGTCCATCGCCGCGCGCATGGTCGTGCCGACGGCCTGATAGGCCCCCGTGGGCGTGGCGACACGCCCGATCTGGCTCTTCACCCACTGCGCGTACTCACCGCTGGGCTTGGTGAACTCGGCCATCTGGCCGACCGTCATCCGCGTCGGCTGGATGTGCGCGAACCGCCCACCGGGGCGGTTGCTGAACCCAAACAGCGCATTGTAGTCCCCGCCGCTCTCGCCCGGGAAAATCTTGGTCTGGGCGATCTGATCCCACCCTTGGATCGGCGTGAAGACCATGCCTTACCCTCCCTTGCCCCCGCTCGCCACGCGGCCAGCGGTGCCGAGGGCCCCGCCGATCTGGGACTTGGTGCCGGGGGTGGCGGTCTGCGTGGTGGTGCCCGTCTGCGACAGCGGGTTGCCCGACAGCGCGGCCAGTATCTGCATCGTGCTTTGCGTGGGCTGGCCGGTGTACTTGTCGAACATCCCGGCGGCCTGACCGATCAGGGCGTCGTTGATGCCCGCGATCTGCGCGCCGTTGGCGGCCTGCTGGCCCATCATGTTCTGGCCGAGGCCAAACATCTGCTGGCCGTAGCCGCCCAGCGCGCCCGCGCCTTGGAACTGGTTCTGGAGGTCCTGCTGCGCGAGGCCCATCGCCTGACCGTAGCCCTGCTGCCGGAGGCCGGAGGAGACGTCGCCGACGTTCTTGTTGACCTCGCCCATGAGGGTTCCCTCGGCGAGGCCGTGACGTGCGCCCCCGAAGGCCCCCTGACCGTGGGCGGTGCTGCCGAGATCGCGCAGGCCCATCTGGCCCTGCCGCTGCATGTCAGCCGTGGTGCGGTCGATCACGTCGTTGGTGTAGGGGTTCATGTAGGTGCTGTAGCCGCCAGCCATCGCCCCCGGTCGGGAGGCGTTGGCCAGAAGCTGGCCCTGACCCTGCATGGCGGCGCTGGACGCCTCCCACGGGTTCGTGGGCTGCGCCTTGGTGCCGGGGGTCGGGCCTGCGGCCTGTGCTGCTGGCTGGCTCATCACTTACCTCCCGGTGTGCGGGTGTTGAGCCCCGGGAAGTAGTCTCGGGGCTTGTACTCGCCGCCACCCTTCTTGTTCAGCCCGAGGGTGTTGCTCAACGCCATCCCGAAGGTGGTCCCGCCCCCGGGGGCCGGGGCACCCGCGCGACCGGCTTGGTTAGCCGCCGTCACGCCCTGCGGGTTCGTGAAGCTTTCGATGGCCGCCCGCTGCGCGGGGTCCATCTTGCTCAGGGACTGCAGGTAGAGGGCCATCGGGTCGTAGCCTTGGACGCCCCCGGCGTAGGTGTTGGGCGTGGGGATCGAGGCGCGGACGCCCTGCGGCTGCATGCCGAAGGCGCGCATCGCGTTCTCGTTCTGCTCCATCGCGCCGATCTGCATCTCGTTCAAGGCCCCGACGGTCGGGCCCTGATATGGGACGTATCCGATCTGGCCCGCCCGCTCCGCCGCCGTGAGGTTCCGCTTGGCGAGCGCCTCGATCTCCTTCGGCAGCCGCATCGTGCTGCTGGATTTGTCGCCCTTGCCGCCGCTGCTGCCACCCATGTCAGACCTCCAGTTCCAGACGCATCGTCGTGTATTCCTCTTTCCAGCCCCACGCCGCAAGGGCCTTCACCCATCCGCGTCGGCCCGTGAGGGTCACGGCCCCCGCGCCGTCGGCCTTGGCTGCCGCGATGATCTCCTCATGGAGGCCCCGCAGTTCGTCCATATCGCCGCCGGCCAAGAAGACGTGGTAGTTCGTCTGACGGGGATATACCACACGCTCCACGATGCAGAAACTGTTTGCTGTCGTCCAGAGCCGGGCCCGCCCCTGCAGCACCAGAAGGGCGAGGTCGTTGATCTCATGCGTCCTGTGGGTGTAGGGCAGCGCCCGCTCCATCACATGCCGCAGTCGCTGCATTTCCCCGATGAGGTGGGCCGCGCCCTCCAGCACGTCGGCCTCAAGGGGCTTGGGATCAGAAAGCATAGTTCAGCCTCGCTGCTTGGATCGACAGGCCGACATACTCGACCGCCGTGTAGTCTCCGATGGGGGCAGAGACCTCGGTGATGAAGGTTTGCCCGAGTGTGGCGTCAAGCACCAGCACCTGAATGGCCTGCGTGTAAGCGGTTGTGCGGGAGCCGGCGGCGGTCGCGATGCGGACGCCGCGCGTCGAAACGCCCGTGACCGTGTTCGTGACCCTCAGGTCCAGTTCCCGCGCCTGCCCGGTGTTGTTGTGCAGGAAGCTGATCTGCTGGTTCACCTGATAGAGGCCGGGGCGCTCGAAGGCGAAGGTGTCGGTGACGTGATCGAACATCATGTCCAGCGTCGGCAGTTGCTCGCCGTAGGCGGTGACCTTCTGCCACGCGGTGGTGATGTCGGCACCCGGGGTGCTACCCTCGACCGACCGCATGCCGCCGTAGGCGATGCCCGCGTAGATCGGCAGCCACTCGCCGTCGATGGAGACCATGACGCCACGCCTGACCGGGTCGAAGACCATGAGGCCGTCCGTCACCACGCGGGCCAGATCGCCCGTGGTGTCGATGTGGAGCAGCTGCACGGCCTGCGGCTGGACGGCCTTGGCCACCTGCGCCTGATCGGCGACGTAGGCCGACAGCGCGACGGCATACTCCTGCCAGCTGCGGAACCTGATCGGGTCCGGCGGGCGTCCTTGGAGGCTGCCTGCCCCGAGTGTGCTGTTGGCGACCACGCTACCTCTCCCCCATCGGCACGACGGTAATGCGGTTGCGGCCCACGCGCCAGCGGGCATTGAGGCCGACGTAGCGGAGCCTGATCTCGCGGCCCCTCGCGCCCGTGGTGGGCACGGGGCGGGTCAGGCTGTAGGGGCCGTAGAGGCGCTCCGGCTCCGCCGGCGACGGGAAGTCCTGCCCGATGATGTAAAGCTGCGCCCCGGTGTCGGGATCGCTGGCCAGTTCCTTGGGGCTGGGGATGCCGTAGGCCTGCTGCGTGACGGGGTCCAGCTGGACGCTGTCGGGCGTGAGGTCGGGGTAGAAGAACTGCACCGCCATCTGGCGGCCACCCGCGCCCAGTTCGAGGGGGCCCGTCTCGATGAACGCGACGTTCGGCGGCGGCACCGCCACGCCCGGGAGGTCGTGGTTGTAGAGCGCGCCATCCGCGCCGACGTAGACGGGCGTCTGGGAGGTGCCCGGCGGGACGCCGGTCGTGCGTTCGAGGTCGCCCCAAATCCAGTGGCCCTCGGCGTAGTTCAGGGCCATGTACTTGTCGCACTCGGTGCCGTCGGCGCTCTGGAAGAACCACCAGATTTCGCGGAAGGCGGGCTGCTCCACCGCGACCATCTTGCTGATCTCGGTCGAGGACATGTTGCCCCTGATCCAGTCCTCGATGTCGGTGTCCAGCTTTCGGACGGTGCCGTCGTATGTCCACATGCCGCCACGGCCAAACCAGTATGCGCGGCCCCCGGCGACGGCGACCGAGTTCGGCGCGATGCATCCGCAGTTCTGGCCGAGGGGCTCGAACCCGTAGATGAAGGGCGCGCCGATGTAGCGGCCCACCCACGCATCCTCGGACGACAGGATCAGTATCTCGCGGCCCACCTGAATGATCGCCTGAAGTTCACCCTGACCCGCCAGAACCTGCGACCCTGCGGTGTTGGTAATCTCTGGCGTCCACTCATTGAAGTCCTCGCTGTTGCTCCACTCGACCAGACGCGGCTGGCGCTTGATCGTCATCACGATCCGCTCGGACGTGACCAGCACACCCTGCGCGTCCTCCGGTGCGTTGGTGATGGCGACCGCCACGGGGTCGCCGGGCGTCCAGCTGTAGAGGGGGCCATCGTCGCGGAAGGCGGCGATCAGGATTTCCCCGAAGAGGGTGAAGGACCAGTTCGCCACCTGATCGAGGGGGACGCCGGAGGCCGTGCGGGCGGTGCCGTAGAGTTCACGGCCATAGCGCCCGACGCCGTAGCCGACGATGTACTGGCTGTTCTTGTTGCCGCCCGTGAAGCCTGCGGGGGTGATGTTGGTCACCACGCCCGCAGAACTGACCGAGTAGAGGCCGAGGTTGGTGCCGATCACCATGCGGCGCGCGGCGTCGTTCGACGCCCATGAGATCGCGTTGCGGGCGGCCTCCAGTTCGGGGTCGTCAAAGATCGGCGGGATCGGCGTACCCTCCGCGTCGGTGCGGCGCTGCCAGCCACCAACGGGCCGCGCGAAGCCGTTCACGAAGCGCATGAGGTTGCCCGCGCCGTAGCGGCCTGCGGCGGAGTAGGGGGTTCCGTTCCCGAAGAAGCCGGGCGGGAGGACGATGGGCAGCGTCTCGGCCATGTGGGGCCCCTCAGGTCAGTGTGATGCTCGCGGTGGCCGTGTTGCCGACGGTGTCGGTCATGGTGACGGTATGCACACCCGTCGCGGCGTAGGTGTACTCTGCCGTGCCGATGTTCGTCTCCACCGTGTCGATGTTGCCCGCGCCGACGCCCCAGTCCACCTCGATGGGCGCAAGGCCCGCCACGGTGGCGGTCACGTCCAGCCCGACGGCAGACAGTTCGATGGTGGGGATGGCGTGGGAGTAGGGGCCGCGATCCATTGGGCCATCGACGTCGTGGGCGTAGGGTCCTCGGTCGTTCATGGTTGCCTCCTGTCAGGACATGCGGCGGATGTAGGCGAGGGCGTAGTAGTATGGCGTGATGTCCACCGAGGCGGCACCAGCCGAGGCGACCTCGCCGGAGATGGTGTGGGTGTGGTCTGGGGCATCGGCCAAGGTAATCCCGGTCTGCCTCGATGCCGTGGTGTCCGCCTCCGAGGAGGCGCGGATCGCGGTGCGGCTGCCCGTCTCGATGTTGGCGGTGCCCGTGGTGGTGATGCCGTTGTCGGTGAAGGTGTGGGTGTGGCCGGGGTCGTTGACGGTGTGGCCGTGCGCGCCGCCGGCTGCGGCGGCGAGGGTGCCGGGGCCGTGCGTGTGGGCTGGCACCTCGGTGATCGCGTTGCGGCCTCCGGTGCTGCCGAGGGCCTTGGTGTCGCTGGCCCCGACGATGAAGCGGTCGCGGAGGTCGGGGGTGCCGTTGCTGCCGTCGCAGATCGCCCAGTTCGCTGGCAGGTTCGCGGCGTCGCCACTGAACATCGAGATGCCGCCGACGGGCACCAGAGCGAGGGACAGCGCCTTCATGATGCTGTCCACGCTGTCCCAGTTGGCGTTCGACTTGTCGCCCCAAGTGTCGTCGGAGGCACCGGGCTCTGGCTTGATCAGGCCGTAGTTCGGGGTGGTTGTATCAGCCATTGGTCAGTCCTTCTTCGGGGTCCAGACGTCGGAGGCGTCGAGGCGAGGTGCCCACACATCTACCACATCCGCGCGCGGGGCCCAACTGCCCTGCGCGGCAAGCTGCGGTGCCCACCCGTCTAGCACATCATCTCGCGGCACCCAACTGTCCTGACCATCGGTGGCCGGGGCCCAGATGTCGCTGATCGAGCCCGCCGCGAAGAGGTGCGCCGAGAGCGGCGCACCCGCGAGGGGGTTAAGGCCGAGCATTGATCGACCCCACGGCGATCTCGCCACGGCAGCCGATGATGCAGGACGGCTGCTTGATGTTCGGGCTGTTGGTCTGGGTGACCGGCCCGCAGGCAGCGACGAAGGCGAAGAGCATAAGGAGACGGGTCACTGGATGAACTCCCTCCATTGGGACACGGTGGGCGTAGTTGTAGACGATGTGACCGAGTAAAACCAGCGCGGAGGGATTAGGGCGATGGTGCCGTTCCCGGTGAGGGCGCTGTCATAGCGGGAACGGCGCGCCAGATTGATCAGGGCGTCGGCTGTGGGGCCGCCCTGTATCTGGATGTTGATGGGTCCGCTGATGGTCATGGCCATCGTCTTGTCGTAGGGGTTCTGGTAGACGGTCCCGAGGACGCGGGCCGTGCCCAGAAGGTCTGGGCTGCCGTCGAAGGGCGACCCACCCGCCCCGCCGTTCGCGTCGATGACGGCCTTGGTGGTGAGGGGCGACATCGCGAGGTCGGTGGCGATGCCCGCCAGCGCCTCCGCCTCCGAGGCGAAGATCACCGCCACGCCCTTCATGATCCAGACGCTGCCGTTCCAGATGAAGGTGCTGCCGTCGCTGGTGAACTCTTGGCCGACCGCCGGGGTGCTGGGGAAGTTGATTGCCATCAGCGCCACTCCGTCCAGCGGGTCAGGATCGGGTTCCTCGCCCGATCAAGACGATACCACCAGCCCGTCGGAACGATGAACTGGAACGAACTGTCGCCGTTCCGGCGGACGCCGATGCTGGCATAGACGGTGCGGTTGGCGGGGTTCGCGTCGCCGATCAGGGGGGTGGCGTTGCTGTCTTCGGTGGAGTTCCCCGCCAGATTGATGGCGACCAGCATAGGGTAGCCGACGGTGTTCTGGTAGTTGACCGCGAAGGACCGGGTCACGACGGTCGGCACACCGACGGGCGACCCGGGGGTGACGGGGTTCGCGTCGGATGCCGCCTTCAGGGTGCCGGGTGTCATCACGCGATCCGCCGCGAAGCCAGCCACAGCCTCAGCGTCGGTCGCCCACTGCAGGCTGCTGCGGACGTACCAGACGACGCCGCTCCAGACGAAGGTCAGGCCGTCGCTGGTGTACTCTTGGCCGACGGTGGGTGCGCTGGGGAAGTTCAGGCTCAAGGCTGATACTCCACGCAGAAACTGATCTCGTAGCTGGCGCTGTCCGCGACAAACCACGACCAGCCGACGGGCACGATGAAGAAGGCCCCCCGCAGGACAGACGCGCCGCCGGTGTTGTCGGTGGCGATGTTGATCCACGTCCCGCCCACGGGACGCAGGTAGAGGTTCCACGTCGCGGCGGCGAGGAACCAGATGCCGAGCGAGACGAGGATGGGGGCGTCGAAGGGGTTCGCGTACTCGACGTTGATCAGCCGCTCCGCAGACACGTCTACGGGGGCCTTCTGGAAGTAGGCACCGCCCACGGGCAGCGCGGCCTTGGTGGTGAAGGGCGACGTCGCCACATCGTCGCGGACGCCCGCGATGGCCTCCGCCTCGGTGGCGTAGACGATGTTGGAGGCGTCCATCACCACCCACAGGCTGCCGTTCCAGACGAAGGTTGCGCCCTCCGCCTGATAGACTTGGCCCGGGACGGGGGCGCTGGGGAAGTTGATTGCCATGCGTCAGGGCCCCAGAAGGGCTTCGAGGGCCGCCAGCCGCGCCTCAAGGTCGTTGACCTTGTTGGTGAGGGCGACGACCGCCGCCTCGCTGCCGCCAGACGTCTGCACCCACTGCCCGCCGTCCGCGTCCTGATACCAGACGAAGAGGCCGATGGGGGAGGCGGTCTTGAACCACAGCTGGCCCTGACTGGGGGTCGCGGGCGCGGCGTCGCCGACGGTGGTGGCGGGTGGGACAGAGCCCACCTGCATGTAGCGGACGTCGCCATGCTCTCGGGTGACGACGCTGGTGGCCCGGGCCAGCGATCCGCCCTTGGCGATGGTGTCCTCGAATGTCGCCGGATAGCGGGCGTCGGAGCCGTCGGGGTCGTAGTAGGCGATGTTCAGGAGACCGGCGCGATCTGCCGAGGCATATGCGCGCTCGAAGTAGAGGAGTGCTTGCGTGATCCCCGCCGCGTTGCGGAAACTCAGGGTGGGGTTACCATCGGAGCGCAGCTGCGCCTGCCCCATGATCACCGCGCCGCCAGTTCCCGTGACCAGCGTCCCGCTGCTGCCCTTGAGGGTGACCGTCCCGCTCGGCGCGAGAGACCATATCTCCACGTCGTTGTGGCGGAATGTCAGGGCACCTGTCTGGGTGGGGGTGGCCCGAAGCCTCCAGTCCCACGCGGCGTCCCCGGCGTTGCTGCGGATGATGAAGTCGAGGATGCTGTCCGAGGCCCTCGCGCGCAGGATCAACGGGGCGAGAACGTTCGGGTTCACCGTCAGGGCACCCGTCAAGGTGCCGCCGACCAGCTGGAGGTAGCGGGCGTCGGCCTCGCCCTCGGTGATGCCGCCGGTGCCACTGTTCTCGTCCACATACTTCTTGGTGGCGGCGTGGAGGTCGGAAGTGGGCGCGGCATGCAGGGTCAGGAAGCCCGTCAGGGTGCCGCCACCGAGGGAAAGCTTTCCGTTGATCGAGGTCTGGAGGGCGGCGTCGGCTGCGGCGAAGTCATTGCGGATCGAGGTGTCGGCTGCCGCAAAGTCGTCACGGATCGAAGCGTCGGCTGCGGCGAACTCACCACGAACCGCCGTCCCGAGGGCGTCCACATACTGCTTGGGCGCGGCATGCAGCAGGGCGGTGGGGCTCGCGGACAGGGTCAGGAAGCCCGTCATCGTGCCACCAGCCTTCAGCAGGTAGTTCGGTAGCGCCGCCGCGATGGCGTCCACGTCGGCTGCGACCGCCGCCACGTCATCCGGCTGCGCGATGTCGATGCTGGCCGCCGTCAGGAAGACCGTCGCGCTGCCCGTCAGGACGATCAGGGTGCCTGTGCTGGATTGCACGACGTTCCGGGTCAGGCCATTGGTGTTCGCGTCGAAGAGGCCCCAGCCCAGTTCCCATGCGCCGCCCTCCTCGATGACGTAGCGCACCGTCGCGCCGCTGGGCACACCAGCCGCCGTGGGCGACTGGTAGCCCTTCAGGGGGCTGCCCAGAACGAGGGGGTCCGTCCCCACCGTCTTGGTGGAGACGAAGACCCGGTCGGCGAGGAAGACCCTCATGCGACGCCCCCGTAGGTGATCCGCTGCGGCGAGCCGGTGTTCTTGCGGTTCGCGTTCTCGTCCAGCGCGGACTGCAGCGCGGCCCCGTAAGCACCCATCCACACCTGCAGTCGGTCATCCTCCCGCAGGAAGGGCGCGGCATGCTTCAGGGCGCAGTAGGCGTAGACGTCGAGGTAGTTGTCGGCCATCCAGCTGGCGTCGGTCGCCTTGAAGTCTGGGAGGTTGGCGTAGTAGACCATCGAGACGTCCACCGGGGCCGAGATCGAGTAGGGGCCGATCAGCCGGATCAGGTTGTTGGAGACGGTGAAGACGGGCCTGAACTGGCCGGCGGCCATCGCCTCCTCCCGCGCGAACTCAAGCGGCGAGAGGTAGGTCAGGGGACCGATGCCAGCCATGCTCAGGTTCCGCATCTCGCGGTAGTCCAGAGGCGTGGTGAGGATAGTGTCGGTGGCCTGCGCGTCGGCGGTGATCGTGCGATCCTCCACCTTGAAGACGCGGTTCAGTTCCGCATCCGCCATCTTGATCAGGCTGTCGAGGTTGGCGATCAGGACGGTGTCGCCATCACGCCAGAGGAAGGTCGTCAGGAACGCCTTGAAGTCTGCGTAGGTCAATGCCGTCGCCTCCGAGGGGGCGGGGCTACTCGCCCCGCAGCTTGCTGAACTCGCCGTCCTTCAGCTTCTTGTGGGCGTACTCGCGCCACTGTTTCGTGCCGATGGCGGCCCCACACTCCTTCGCCCACTTCTGGCCGAGGAGCAGCGGGATTGACCCGATATACCGCATGGTGGGGTTCTTGGGTAGGTCTTTGGCGGCGCGGATCGCGTCGAACATCGGCTGCGCGTCCTGCGTCTTGGTGATGGTCACCACGCCGTCCTTGCTGACGACCTGCTCGCGGATGCCGGGCATCGCGTGGCGATCCCCGGCAAGCCAACTCATGCGGTGCAGCGGGGCCACCTGTCAGTCCCCCACGGCAGCCGATTTGACCGCGAACATCAGCGCGGTCTCAAGGTGGGACAGCGCCAGCGACTGGCGGCGGCCCACGGGGCTGTTCTCGCGGATCACAGCCTCCATCTCCACGCCAGCCTTCTTGATGGCGTCGATGCCGGGGTTGGCGCTCGGGTTGAACTTCGGATCGGTAACGCTCATCTGGTCAGCCCTCATGCTCCTCGCCCTCGATATACGGGGCGAGCAGGTTGTGCTTGGTGAAGTGGCGCGCCTCATGGGGCAGCAGTTCCACCGTGGTGCCGACGGCGCGACGACCCTCGGAGGTCCAGATGTCCGCGCCCTTCACGACGTAGAGGCCCTTCTTCGGCGTCTTGACCTCAGGCGTGGCTTCAGCCGCCGGGGCCTCTGGGGTGCGGCGGTGGGGCGGGCGAAGGGGGGTGTCGTTCATCTTCGGTTCATCCTTAGCGGGGGCCGTAGCCGGTGGCGGTGGGGGCCTGCTTCAGGAACTGCTGCAGCATGGCCATGAGTTCTTCGTCGGGGATCGCGCCCGGCGCTGGAAGCGGCGACGCGGTGACGGGGTCGTGCGCGCCCGGCATCATGCCGAAGGGGCCGAGACCAGCGGGTGCCGGGGCGGGGGTAGGCGTCATGGGAGGCGACCCGCCAGCATAGCCCCCGCTGGTCGAGACCGTCGGCGCGCTGGGGGGAGCCGCCGCGCGGTCATTGTATCCCATCGGGCGCATGCCCATAGCGTTGAGGAGATCGGAGAAGAGGCCACCCTGAAACTCGTCTCCGGCGGTGCCTGCGCCGCCGCCGTTCAGCATGTCGAGAAGTGAGGTGTAGCCTGCCATCGGATGTCCTCCAAGGGATCGGTGCCCCCTCGCGGGGGCACCGTGTTCAGATCAGGGAGCCGGGGCAGCGCCCGAGGTGTCGGCGATGACACCGTGGGCCTGCTCGTTGTCCACCTGCAGGCCGTACTCGGCCCAGATCAGGCGCGAGCGGGCGTGGCCCGTCTCGGCCAGCGGCTTCTGCTTCACCTCATCGAGCCAGACCATGCGGGCATAGTCGGGGTCGATGACGTACACCGGGATGTTGTTGCCCAGAGTGTTGGGGGCGACGAAGTCGGTGTTCGGAAGGAAGCGCGTCGGCACGATGTCGAGTTCACCGAAGTCCGAGACGTAGACGTCGATGGCAGCCGACAGGGTCTTGTCCACGGCGTCCTTGTAGCGGGTCGAGGAGCCCGTGAAGGTCTTCGAGATGACACGCTTGTTCAGCGCCTCAACCAGAGCCATCGTGGGCTGCGCGCCAGCCTTCCAGCACTTGCCGATGACCTCGTTGAACTGGTCTTCGGTGAGGGCCGCCGGCGAGGTGCCGGGGGTGGCTGCCGCGTTCGGGTAGCCGTCAGTGCCGCCCGACAGGGTCGGGTTCCCACCGCCAGCCTCGCGCACGACGTTGGTCTTGAGGAAGGCCGGGAGGCCAGCCGAGACCCGCGTGGTGGCACCCTGACCCGCGCCGGGGACAGCTGCGATGTTCTGCAGCAGCATCATCTCCACGTCGCGCTTCATCTCGCGCATCTTCAGCGCGATCTGCTCCGCGAGGCGGTTGATGTCCTCGGCGGCGCTGTCCACAGCCTCGTCGGTGTGGGAGGTGACGACCTTCTTGTCGCTGATCTGGGTGTAGTTGCCCAGACGGTTGGCCATCGTGGCCGCGTCGGTCCCGGGGGCCTGTTCGCCTTCAGGGACGCGGTTGTTGATGTCCGGCGCGGCGAGGTCAACGACCGGCCACTCGAAGTAGGTGCTGTCGGTGGTCTTGGTCCCGATGGCTGCTTGGAACGGCAGTTCCTCGGGGGAGATCATGACGTACTGCTCTTGGAGGTCCTCGCGGATCACCTTGTTGTCGTACGTTTCGATCATGTTGGCTTCAACGGCCATGATTTTCTTCCTTCTGGGGATCAGCGGCGGGTCGCGCCCGGCCTGCTGATGACGAGGGTTTTGGCGACGTCACGGTAGTCTCCCGTGGACCTCGCCTGCTCAACCGCCGCCTGCGTCTTCTTCTGGAAGGTCCCGTTGGCTGCGCGCGTCGTGGGGGTCTGCGCCTTTGGCGGGGTGGGTTTCACCGTCGCCGTTGGCTTTCCGCCGCTCCTTGCACCCATGATGGTCTCCGCTCCCTGTGCCGCCAACATCGCGAGATAGATGACGCGCCGATCCGTCGCATATTTCCGCACTTCCTCGTCGGAGAACCCGACGGCCCGTGCGATCTCGAATACCCGCGTGGCTTGGGCCTTGCGGTACTCAGGGTTGGCCATCGCTGGCACTTCCTGAACCATCCGCTCAACTTCCGCCGCCGCGAACTGCGACCGTGTCTGCGCCTCAAGTGCCTCGGCCTGCTGCACGACCTCCTGCATATGAGCCTGCTGCGCCCTGAGCCGTTCCTGATCCTGCCTGTACGCCTCGACACCCGTCAGATAGCCAATGGGGTCGGTGCGCTGCAGAGATGGGTCTGGCATCTGCACCTGCGGGGCCAAGATGGCGGCCCCGTAATGCTGGTAGACTTGGGCAAGCTGCTGCGCTTGGTTGCGAAGCGCCTCGGTTTCCTTCTGGATGATTTCCCGTGCCGCCCCGCGTTCCTGCTCCAGTGCGACGTCGCGCGCTCGAACAGCTTCGTTGCGGGCCTCGGTGGCCTCCTGAAGACGTTTGGCGATAGCCCCCTCACCGCTGTAAGACTTGATGAGTTCGGCCAGCGAGACGTCGCGCTCCTCTCCCGCCACTTTCAGGCGGTAGAACTGCTCTTCGTCGCTGTCGCCCGTTCCCGCTTCGCCACTTTCCGAGGGGACTTGCGCCTCGTCAGTGCCTGCGGGGTCGATGCGATCCTCGTCATCGTCGCCTGTCGGCAAGTCGGCCTGATGGTCGGCACCCTGCTGCCCCTGCTCAATCGGCGTCGGAGCGGTCGGCGTGGCGGACCTAGTTTCGACAAGTGCGGCAGCTACACTGCGGATGCTGCCGGGTTCGTCTGCTGGCATTGATCGCCCTTCCTCTCGGTGTTGCGCGATGTCACTTGGCTTTTCGTGCCCATGTTTCGAGTTGCCCCAACATTTCGGACACGACCCTAGTGCCAGCGTAGGAATACTCCCGACCCGCTACATCTGGCAAGGGGCTTGCTGCAATGGCCTCCAGATAGTCCTGCCGGAGTGTCTCCAGCAGGTGCTTGGTCACCGGGTTCGACAGCAGTGCCTTGGCGGCGCGGTTCCGTTCGTCGTCGGTCATGCCCTACCCTTCGGTGTGGTGGCGCGCTGCTGTGCGATGACCTTCTGGGTCTCCAGCTTCTGGCCCTCGATGGCCAGCCTGCCGGCCTCGACGTAGAGGTCCTGAAGCATCCGGTCGCGCTCCAGATCGTCGGTCTGCGCGACCTTGCCCATCTCCAGTTCCGCATCGACGATGGACTGGCGACGCTTGAGGTCGGCATCGAGGATCGCCTGCTGCGCCTTCTGCTGCGTCTTGATGCCCTCGACCTGCTTGAACGCCTCGACCTGCGGGTCGGGCGGCGGCGGCTGGCTGGCGGCCTGCTGCAGCTGCGCGACGACCTGCTGGCTCTCCTCCTCCGTCATCGGCTTGATGTAGCGGCTGACGTCCTTGAACCCCAGTGCCTTGATGTAGTCCTCCATCGTCTGGGTGACGTGGTAGGGCTGCACGACCGGGTTCGTGGGGCCAAACTGGCCGATGATCTTCTCCTGCAGCGCCATGACCTTCTCAAGGCCCACGACACGCTTCTCGTCGTCACCGCCGCCGAGGCCGACGTTGACCTGCATGTTCAGGGTGGGGTCGAAGTTCCGCAGATCGACGGGGATGTACTCCTCGCCCGTGACCCAGACCACCTGCTGCGGGTCTTGATGCCGCATGCAGAGGCGCAGGATGCCCTGAAACAGCGGGATCATGCCCGTCTCGGCGAGGTTGCGGACCATGACCTCGGTCTGGCCCGCCCCGCTCTGGATCGTGTTGGCGACGGCTTGCTTGTCGGTGGACTGCAGGGCCCGGGGGTCGAGGCCGAGGCTGGCCCGCGAGACGCCCGTCTTGTTCTCGACGTCGTTGTTCCAATATTCAATAAAAGGAACCACTTGGCCGCCGACGAAGGGCACCGCGACCTCTTGGATCATGCCCGGCTGCCGGAAGCGGATCGGCGCGCCGATGTCCCAGTTCTGGACGTCGTCGGCGTTCACCATCGTCTCATGGTAGGCGATCCGGGGGTGGTTCGAGGCGTGGAGGTTGTTGATCACGCCCCGCGTCGCGGAGGTGATGCCGTCCTGATCGCTGTGCGTGAGGTCGTAGAGGGAGTTGCCGAAGACGGCCCCCGGCTTCGGGTCGATCTGGAAGAGGGCGAAGTTGTGGCCGTCCTCGGCCCGCTCGAAGTACAGGAGTTCGAGGTCGGTGCCGCCCAGAACCCAGCGCCACATCTGCGCGATCCCGGTGCCATCCAGATCGGCGGCGCGGTAGACGTCGGTGATCAGCACCCGCTTCATCGACGGATCGACGCTGTCCTGCCGCTTCGCCTGACGGACGTAGCGGCGGCGGTTGCGGGCCTCGCCCGCATTGCGGTGGACCTCCGGCTCGGCGTTGTTAAGCCCCATGACTTGATCTGGATCAACTTCAGGGTAAGTCTTGAGGACGTCGGAGACGGTCATCGAGACCTGCTTGCCGATCACCAGCGGCGGGCGGCCATTCACGGCACCCTCGTCGATGATCAGTTCCGACAGCAGCACGGGCTCCACGCGGACGCGGCCAGTGCGGCTCTGGTAGGCCATGTCCACGGTGTAGAGGGGCTCCTGCTGCACCTCGCCGCTGGGGCCCATCGTGGTGACCATCGTGGGGGTCGCGGAGATGATCCGCACGTTCGGCTGCTGCTGCAGCATCATCGCCTGCTCGGTCGTCAGGTTGGTGTAGGTCCGGTAGTCCTCCTCGACCTGCGTCTCCCACCAGTATTGGACCGGGCCGACCTTGTGCAGCATCGCGTTCTGGGCGGCGTCGTAGATCGCCCGATAGCCGCCCGCATTGGTGAACTCCTGCGCGACGTACATCGTCTGCTGGCGCGCCAGCGGGGCGACCACCTTGTTCGATGGCAGGAACTCGACCGGCGTGACGGAGCCGAAGAAGGCGCGCATGATCGAGGGGCGGACGCCCCTGATCGTGTCGCGGACCTTGGTGGCGACGTAGGCGCTGCGGTTGCCCTGCACCTTCACGTCTGACCCGCCGTTGTAGTACCGCTCGGCCCGCTCCCGCTCGCCCCCGAAGGTGCTGTCGAGGAAGTCCTGCGCCGTCTTCACGTCGCGGCCAATCTCCGAGACCATCGCCTCGATGTCGATGCCGTCGTCTTCGGCCTCCGGCGGGTTCGTGGTCATGTCAGACATGGGAATAAATCCTTGTAGGGCCTTTATAGTGCCCCGTGGAACGCCTATGTTGTAGGCTCATGACGAGAGAGAGGAAACCCATCATGGACGAGATCGAACCCCTACTCACCGAGAACCAGCTGACGGCCCTCATGGACGGCATCTGGGAGGCTTTCATCGTGCCGCAGTGCGTGGACGGCGTTGCCCCGGTGGACCGTGAAAATGCCTTCAACGAGATCGAGGTGCAATATCGGATCATGGTTGGTTTGCCTCCAGCCACCGCATGATGCTGTCCACCATCTGCGCGTCCACCCTCTGGGTGGTCGGCGACATCATGAACGACCGCTGATCGGAACCAGTCTTTGCGCCCTTGGCGCGGCGCTCGTTGAAGAAGTCGCGCCAGATCAACTCACCCGGGATGCGTCCCGTGCCCAGCTTGCCGAGGTAATCCCCCGCCAGCTGGGTGTCGTAGGACTTGTGGGCGCGCAGGTTGCCGAGTTCTCCCGGGCCGAGCATCTTTCCGGTGGGGTCCACCGCACCCATCGTCAGGCCGGTGTCGAAGGGGTTGGCATGCACCAGCCGGGGATCGGTGATCCCGAAGCGCGCCGCCGCGATGCTGGGGAAGCCCGCCTTCCGCATCGCGGCGCTCTCCATCGCCAGCATCGCCGCGCGGCGGTTGGTGCCCGACAGGCCCCGCAGGCGATCATGCGCCCCGGGGCTAAGGATGCCCGGCCACTCCGCATCAACAGGCTTCCTCACCCCATCGACAATCGTGTCGGGGGTTCCCTCGCGCATCAGCTTGTCGAAGGCTTCCGCCCCCTCCTTGGTGATCTTGGAGGGGTCGAACTGCCCCATGACCGCGTCGGTCATCATGGTCGAGAAGTCGCCCGAGGGGGCGGCCATCGAGGTGTAGGCCAAGATCGGCGTGTCGCCCCTCTCGGCGATGTCGCGGGCGGCCTTGGCCTTCGGGGCCAGCGCCTTGCGCTCCGACGCCCATATGCCCGTGTCGGGCTCCCGCATGAAGTCTGCGCCACCCTCCAGCCGCACCGGGCTGGTCAGGGGCTGCCCGTTCAGGGCCTCAAGCACCCCGCCGGCAGCCGTGCGGTCGCCGAAGGCGGGGATCAGGGTGGCTTTGCCCTCCCAGTCCTCGATGCTGAACGGCTTCTCCGGCACCAGCGCGCCGGTGGGGGACACCGTGGCGCTCATGTCGGCGAGAGGCATCTCCAGCTTGATGTTCGACCCCTGCCACCACATGCGCGGATCGCGAGCGATTGCCCCGAGTTCGTCGCCCGCGAAAGCTTTCAGGGCGTCCTCGCCGGTGTCGGCCAGCGCCCGGCCCATCGAACGGCCCGTGGCCCCCATCGGGAAAGCCTCAAGCCCCGCCATGCCGAGGCTCGACAGGGCCTCGCCAGCCGATCCGACCCGCTCCAACGCGGTCTTGCCCGGGGCGAACGCCTCGCCCGAGGCGACCATGCTGTCTTGCAGCGACCCGACCGGGTTCGGCATGGCCAGCGCCAGCCGCTCGGGGATGCCCGTACCGCCGAGGTAGTAGTTCAGGGCCTCGTCGATGCCTGCGGCGGCGCGATCCCGCAGGTTCCGGGTGTCGGGCGCGGCCTCTGGGGCCGGAGCCGGCATCAGGTCGAGGATGCTGGGGGCGTTGCGCGGATCGCCCTCGGCGTAGCCGCCCGTGACCGGGCCGCCGGGTTCGCGCTTCGGGGCGTTCGCCACGAAGTCGTTGATGCTGCCCAGCAGCTTGGTCTGGAGGTCCTCCGGGGGTGCGGCTGCGGCGTCGGCCTGACCGCCCGGGAGGGCCGCCGCGCCGAAGGTGAGGCCGACGGGTGCGCCGATGCCCGCCATGAGGTTCGGCAGGTGCTTCAGCTGGGGGTGGTTCCACGCGGCGACATCGCGCAGGACCGCATCGCGGCCACCGCGCTCCGTCAGGGCGATATTGCTGACCGAGCCCTTGTCCTCGACCTCGTTACGGTAGGGGATGTTCGTGAAACCGAAGTCGGTGCCCAGCTTCTCGCCAAACTCCGGGGCCGTCGCTTGGTTGGCGGCCTCGTTCCGCATCAGCCGCAGGAAGTTGTTCGCCTCGCCCTCGCGGTGCCAGACGTCGGGGTTCTCGGCCACCGCCCGCTCGGCTGACGCCAGCATGTCGCGGCTTGCCCGCGACCCGACGGGGTAAGTCTGCGCGAAGGCCAGCGCCTCGGTGGGTGTGAGGGGCTTCGAGGTGTCCAGCAGCAGTTCGCGGGTGTGCTGCGCGCCGACGCCGACGCCGCGCTCCATCGCCGCCTGCTCGGTGCCCATGTGGGTGCCGACACGGTCGAAGACCGCCTGCCCGCTGTCCTTGGTCATGCGAGGGTCGAAGCGCGAGAAGCGTTCCGGGGCCTTGGTGGCGTGGTACTGCGGCTCCGGGTTCTGCAGGAAGGGGGCGCGCTTCTCACCCAGCGCATAGGGCAGCCCACCCTCGCGCTCGGCCTTCTCGAAGAGTTCGGGCGTGACCTGCTTGCCGAGGTTGTTCTCCAGCAGCCGCTTCAGGGCGTTTGTCGCATCCCCGCCACTTTTGGTCGCAAAGGGCAGCCCGAAGATGTCGTCGGTGAAGGGTAGCATCGGGTCTTCGTCGCCCGGCCCCATCGCGAGGTTATCGACGGGTCGGATGCCGCCCTCGGGGAGGGGAGACCAGACCTGCGGGACGTCGTAGCCGTCGAGGCCGGTCGCCTTGGCATAGGCGTTCGCGGTCGCAGCATCGTTGAAGAACGGGAACGTGGTGACGCCGTGGGGGTTCGGGTTCTGCGACACCCCCGCCATCAGGTCGTCAACGCTCTTCAGCCCGAGGGTGTCGAGCAGCTTGCGGATCGCGACGCCGGAGACCATAGGTCACTGGCCGTTCTTGCGGGGCTGGCCCGAGTAGGCTTCCGCCTTGGCGGCTGCCACGGCCTTCGGGGTCTTGTGCTTCGATGCACCGGCCCTGAAGATACCCGCGACGGGCTTCTTCTTGGGGCCGCTGGGCGCTTGGATCGGGGGCTTCTGCACGGGGGTTCTCCTTGCAAGGTGGCCGCACCATACCCGCGACGGGGATCGCGATCAACCGATGTCTGTCAGAACCCCTCCAGCCGCCTCGGGTGCGGTTTGCTCCACGGCAGCGTTGACCAAGTGCTGGACCCTGCCGCGCCGGACGCGATCCCGCCGTCGGCGGCGAAAGTCAGACACCGCGCGTCGGCGATGTTCGGAGACGCGACCCCGCGCTGCTTCATCTGCGCCTTGCTCTCGACGTCGGTCTTGCCCGTCGAGGTGATGATCATGCCCGGCTCGCAGAGTTCGTTCACCAGCTTCTCGGCCAGATTGCTGTCGCAGGAGATCAGCACGTCGCGGCGCTCGAACCACGCCCGCACCGCGAACCACAGTTCGGCGCGCAGTCGCGGGAAGCGGTCGCGCATCGCGGGGCTCTCCGCGACGTTGACGTCCATCACTGGCAGCCCCATCTGCCGCAGCCGGTCAGCCACACCCGCGCCGACGCCGATGGCGTCCACGCAGATCAGCCGTGGCCGCTCGGCGGGGGAGCAGTTCTGCCACCGCTCGAAGACCCAGCCCACGACCCGCATGGTGTCGGCGTAGTGCAGTTCCTTGGCGAAGGTGACCACGTTCCCGCAGCGGACGATGAAGCCCGTGGGGTCGCCGCCGCGACCGGGGTCAACGCCCCAGATCGCCTCATCCGTGACCGCCACCACGTCCCGACCGATGGCCGGCTCCGCCAGTTCGCGGGGGATGACGCTGTCCTCGTCGTTCTCTGGGAACTCGCCGAGGACACGGATGCGCCACTGGTTCGAGTTCTCGGTGTAGGTCCGCCGCATCTCCTCGATGAAGTCTGGCGTCACGCGGGTGCTGTCGGAGCAGCTGACGCGGCGGGTCCACCAGAGGTCCTTCAGGATCGTGTGGGTGCGGTAGAACAGCCCCTTGGCCCGCGTGGGGTTGCCGATCAGGATGAAGATCGCGCCTGCGGTGGACATCGTCCCCCGCGCGGCCTCGTAGACGGGCTCTGGGATGCCCGACGCCTCGTCCGCGATCACCATCACGTTCGCCGCGTGGATGCCCTGCAGCGCCTCGGGGTTCTCGATCCGCGCCGTCCGGTAGCTGATGAAGTTGTTGTCGGGGTCTTCCGCCAGCACGATCCGGTTGGTCTGCATCGTGATCAGGTCCGCGAGCCCGTACTTCAGCCGCCCCACCAGAAGCTTGGTCTCTGGGATCAGGCCGTCCTTCAGCTGGCTGCTGGAGGGGCTGGTCACCACGATCTTGGTGTCGCGGGTGAACAGGAGCATGTGGAGCGAGCAGATCGCCGCGAAGAACGTCTTCCCGACGCCGTGTCCCGACCGGATGCTGATCCGGTCCTCGCCCGCGTCCAGCGCCATCAGCGTGTCGCGCTGCCACTTCTCCAGCACGATGGGGTGGCCGCCGCTCTCAAGGCAGTTCTCCACGAAGAACACGCGGTTGTGCATCGCGCGGTCGAGGATCGCATCCACTGAGAGCGGCGCATCCAGCATCAGCGGCGCATCGCCTTCGCGAAGAACAGCGCCAGAACGACCAGCGCCGCCGATGCGCCGATGGCCATGCCCAGAAGCACCAGAAACACGTCCCACATCACTTGCTGCCCTCCGTTGCGAAGTACCACAGGGCGATGGCGTCAGCCTCGTCCTCGGTCTTCGGTTTCAGCCCACGCGCCTCGATGGCCTTCACCATCTCGGTCTTGCTCGCGTTGCCCTTGCCCGTCACATGCTTCTTGATCGTGCCGACTGGCACCCCCTCGTAGGGGATGCCGCGACCTTCGCACTCAGCCGTCAGGATGGCCATCAGGCCGCCGTAGACGTGGGCCGCGTCCACGCCCATGTGCCGCCGCACCTCCTCGAAGACCACCAGATCGACGTCGATGTCCATGAGACTGTCCAGTTCCTTTCGGAACCGGACGAAGCGCATGCCGCCGCCGGAGAAGCGTCCGGCCCTGAGGTCGAGTGTGCCCGAGGCCATCGGCTGGTGGCCGCTGCCGAGGGCCCAGCCGCACTTGGTGCCGAGGTCGAACGCCAGAACGGTGTGGGGATTACTGGGCGGCATGCGGCATCCCGTGCGTCTGCCTGTTGCCCTTCAAGGTCTCATCGGCCTGATCAATGGCACCCGCGCATGCGTCCAGCACCATCTTGCGCCACTCGTCGCCGGGCGTCACCATCCGCATCTCGAAAATGGTCCGCTGCACGACCAGCCCGGCCAGCTGTTCGAGGTCCACCTTGTACAGGACAGCCGCAGTCTGCATCGCACCAATCACCACCTCGGCGGCCTCTTTGAAGCGCGCCACTTCGATGTCGGTAAGTTTCGGGGTATCTTTCACGTCGGTTTCCTCCTCGTTCGTGAGATCGGGAGACTAGACCGACGGTGCGGCGGTGTCAAACAGGCAGCAGGATGGCGGCGGGCCCGAGGGTGACGCCCGTCTTTCCGGCCACCCAGCCCTCGGTGTTCTCGATCTCCTCGGTGGTGAGGTTCGGGCCGAAGCGGACGATCAGGCCGTAGATGTGGCCGTTGAGGAGGGTCGAAGCGACCCCGCGCGAGCCGAGGTAGAGGGGATAGTCCCCGAAGGCTCCGGCCACTTGCCCACCCGTCTGCGCGTCGGTCTGTGCCTGATTGACCCTGATCTTGGCCTCGTCTGCCAGCGTCGCCCCGGCGTAGTCCAAGAGACCTGCGACAACCGCCGTCTGCGGCGGGGGGAACGTCGCGCCCGTGCGGGCGATGGCATTTTGGGCTGCGTCCCTAAGCACAAGCTGCCACGCCAAGCCGTTCTGCGGGATCGACAGCGACGTAGCCAGCAGGTCTTGCCCAGCCACCCCATGCTCGACGACAATCCCCTCGGTGGCTTCACTCAGCTTCCGCACCCCGGCGAAGATTTGCGCCTTGTCGGTGCCCGGCGCGATGGTCGAGGTGACCATGAAGTCGTCGGTGCCGTCGAACTCAAGGTAGTATAGCCCCTCCGGCGACTGCCGCAGGATCGGCCTCTGGGCCAGCGTGGCCTGCGTGGCGTGGTTGCCTGCGACCTTGCGGACACTCAGCACCGAGAACGTTATGGAACCTGTGAATGGGCCAACGCCGCCCATCTGCAGGAAGCTGCCGGTCTGCGTGTCGAGGGCCTGAAAGACGTACGAGTGAGAGCCGACCGTCTTTGACATGCTGTAGTAGCCAAAGGGACCGGACCCCGGCTCCTGATACAGCGCCTCGTTCCAGTCGCTCGCCGTGATGGTGTACTCGACGAGGTAGAACGCGCCGACCTCCGGTGCCTCCGTTAAGCCCGCAACCTCCCCGGCACTGGACTGCGTCTTGGGGGCCGTCACGTTGGACAGGTTCGGGCCGGGCGTTGCGCCCTGCGACTTGTCGAACATCAGGCCAATAGGGTCGCCGATCTTGGCAGGCACAAGCGCGGGGGGCGCGGAGCCGACCTCGTCCGCAAACAGCGTCGAGAGGTCAGACGGGTCGAACCACGCGCCCTGCTCGCCAGCCCCGAAGAGCGACAGCGGGCTGAAGCCGAAGAACTCCGACGGGCTCTCCTCCTCCCGCGCGACCCGCACGTTCCGGTCCCGCCGATAGTAGGGATTGTTCGGCGTGTTCGGCCCGGTGGGCCTCGGGTCGGGGCGATAGGGATCGGCCATCGGTGCGCTCCGCTGGGGTTGGGAGGCTTATACGCGACCGAGGGGACGCAATCAAGCGTAGCGCCAGCCCGCCGCCGCCCTCCGGCACAGGCTGCGGATCGCATCCGCCGTGACGGGCTTCCCGCGCGGCCCGCAGACCCCCGCCGCGACCGCCGCCTCGACGCTCTCCCAGTGGCGGCCCTGCGGGTCGAGGATCGGCTTCTTCGGACGACCAGTCAGGCGGGCCGGATCGGCGGCGCGGCCCCTCTCCACCATGTCGGCGCTGTTCTGCAGGTACGTCCCGCCCGCCAGATGCCCGGGGTC
>Ga0105097_10000126_pt1 | contig 29945 bp, 71 predicted proteins | sample PPLLak12cMay2015_FD_87035 | JGI IMG/M metagenome (GOLD analysis project Ga0105097, IMG submission 87035) | Freshwater sediment microbial communities from Prairie Pothole Lake near Jamestown, North Dakota, USA - PPLs Lake P7 Core (1) Depth... | ecosystem: Environmental > Aquatic > Freshwater >...
GTAAGTTACTTTTCTAACGGTGCCGGGTTCTTCATCCGTACTGACTACAACAGAGTAGTACCCACTACCTAAATCGTCACCCGTAATACCATGATTTTTTAAGTAATTTACTAGTTCCTTAAACTCGTAATATTTGGTATCTTCAATGTCTGCCAATGATTTTTTGATATCATCGGATTTGACGCCTATTAATTCAAGTAGCTTCATTGTTATAATCCCATAACTATTACAGTATTTATGCAGAACTACCATCAATCATGGCTCGGGTTAGTCTTACTGAATTACTGAAATCTATGGTTAATTTATTATAGATAGGCAAGTCGGGTATCTCAACGTACACAACATGAATATAACCGGCATCAATATCTTCGTAAGTTATAATGCTTGAAAATACCATGTAATTTTTTAAGAATATGGCGAACTCGTTAATTGGCCTAACATCAATGTGCCCATTATCACCCCAAAAATACGCTATATCATAATCTCGCAATTGTTGCCAGTTCAGCCATAGGTCTAGCTTAGTGTTGTATAAGGCCCCCATTTCAGGTCTGTGATGTTTAATACTCATACAGCTTCATTAAAATTGCTTAGGACAATATTATAAAAATACGCATCGAATGGTATAGTATCTAGAAAATTAGGAACACGGTCTTGAATTTTTACCAAAATGAGCTTGTTATTGTAAAAATCTCGCCGGAAATCTTCAATGGTAAATATGTTGGCGGTTAAATAGATAATTGATCCCCACTGATGCATAAGCAACTCTGATCGAAAAACTGTAGGTGTTAGTGTAGCCCAGCAATTGATTTCTGGGTGATATATCCCGATATAATGACAGCCATACTTACGGACAAGTTCCAATATAACATCTTCTCTCGTATTCATAAGCCGTTATATCTCAAAAATTTCAACAGGGTCACACCACTCGTATAGTCAATAGTTATACCGTCATCAATATCATGAATATTCACATAAAACACAATCACGTTGTGCATACCCGCTGCCTTAAAGGTTTCTGTGTGTTGGGCAATGAAGTCGAAGGCAAATGGTACACGAACCCACTCAATATCAGAGTCACTCCAAAAATAATCATTAGCACTTTCCGTATCATCAGATAGACATAAAAAGTTATCTTCTACCGTGTTATAGAAAACAACAATTTCGTTATATTGTTCAGGTAATGACATTAATTTCTGTACCTAAAACATGTACTCATTTAGTACAATCGCGTTGCCATAGTCAATAATAGACCCCCACATGCCGTCATTCTGATTAATTTGTATAACCGGACACACCATTATACACCCCCGTGAAATATCATCACTAGTTAACAAGTGGTTATCTACCAAAAATTGAATAGTTGATAAATGGACATTGATTGCGTAAGAATAATCCGTGTCAGACCAATAATACAAATCATGTTTAATATTATAACATAACCACGTTTCTTCAATTATATTATACAAAACTGCTGTATTTATTCTAGCATCAGGTCTCAATTTTGCATCCCTCGTCCTTATTATGTTATAAATATACTATTATTAAAATCCGGGTAGAATGTGGAGTGATTTAATAAATCGGTGTCCACTGGTACTAACAATATATTTTTATTATTTAGATCATATTCTAAATCTTCAGTCGAATAATCCGATGTGCGTAATTGTACCTTAATCTCTTCATAATGTACCTTAAAATCACTGTATGCGCCAAACCACAATGATGTTACTGTGGTAGTAGCACTCCAATATGGGGGAGAAGGTTGGTCATAGTTCAAATTTAGAATTAACCAACCATCTAATCTAATATTATACAATGCCACAAAATCAAGTTCATCTATCATGGTATAGATGCCCGTTTGTATATTTTCATCCACATCGTAGACTGGGGAAAAGTGCTACACTGTGTAAAATCATAAACATGATCTACGGTTTTTAAATAAACATCGACAGTCATTTGAATAATTGGTACAATTAAAATACTACCCTGTGATATCTCGGCCTGTGTTACTAAGCCTTCCTGAAATATCTTATGCATCGTATCTAACATGAATTGGCTGTCCCTGAATACAATAACATCCTGATAGTTATCAGACCAATAATGTACCCCAGCATCAAGGGACAACCACAAATCATCTACAGAATTATAGATACTGGCTAAAAATATATTACTTGTGTTTTCGCTAAATGAGAACATAATCAATTTCTTTAAGTATATTTTCTACAGATATACCATTATTATAATCAATATTATTGTTAATTATTGGAAATAAAACTACATATTGTTTATTATTTTTTGTAATTAATTGGGTATTTCGTATAATTCTAATTAATTCTTTAAGAATTATTTTTAAATATTCAACATTTGACCCTGATATAACGGCAGGCAACCATAATCTATCGAGTCCAAGATCATAATCACACAGCCACATATCCGATTGTGTATTATAAATTACATATTCTTCAATTTTAGACATAATAAAAAGTTTTCATACAAATCGCTTAAATTCTGAAAATTCATGAATATGTCTACCTGAATCTAGCTCTACATGCTCTAAACCATTTTCTTCATAAGTACGAAACATTAAAAGTGTCCTATTGTCAAGGCATTCTGATGTTATAAGACCATAACGGTTAAGCTTAACTATAATACCATCTGTAGAAAACCACATTTTGGGACAATACGAACATGCGTCTTCCAAAAAATCTCCCCAAAGATATCGACTAATATCTGTACTGTAATTCAACCACTGGTCTAGAGCAATGTTATACAAAATATACCAATATTCATCTTGTTCTAACAAATTCATATATTAAAGTCCTAACGTTCAACAAGCCCAACCATCATATACTGTACTTGCAATTTAGTTAAATACAGCATATCAACATCTAAAATTCGTGAGAAATCTGGTTCCTCTCTCCCCCCAATCTTAGCCACACAAATAATTTTATCAGAACCAAGTTTAATAGGCCCTAAAATCATTAATAGTATGCCGTAAAAATTAGCATTATCCAAATTATACCATATTCCAGCACAATCTTCAAAATTGACCCATGTTTTTGGCGAACCCCTAAGACCACCACCTAACCACTTATCTTGAGTTATATTATAAATAAAATATCCATTACATTTAGTATCAGACATTACCATTCCGCCAAAAACCCGGTATTATAATATTTTATTTTATCAAGATCAACTTGCAATGCATCAACAGTAAAGTCGGGTTCAAAATCATGAACTGTTGCACCATGTTTTACTTGTACACATAATATTTTAAAATTATTTTTGTAATAAACATATTCTAGAATTTTAGCTAAATATGGATCGGGATCGTCTTCATGTATACGAAACAATGCCGGTATGCCATCACCCTCACTGCGCCATTCATAATTATCAGAACATAACCACTTATCTTCCGAAACATTGTAAATATAATAAAGTTTCATAACAACTACGTTCTCTTTTAAGAGACCCTTACCCGCAATTCCCGCAGTTTATCACAATCTACTTTTAATACATCAGTAAAATCTGGTTCAAAGCCAAACACACTTGCACATGAAGCACAGATAACCATATCCTCACAATCATAATTTAAAATATTCGCTAAAATGGGATAATAATGATTATCAGGTAATAGATATCGAGCAGGAGGAATATGCCACAAGTAGTCGTCTTCACCCCGCCATTTACGATCATTACATAACCACTTATCTTGAGTTACATTGTAAATAAAATAAGAATTCATGGTTTTGCCAAGAATATATTTTCTTTAAGGCTAGGATCAACCATGACTTCTATAAAATCGTAAGCCTCAAAAAAGCTCGGTCTACCCCCAAGACCTTTAACAATAACTATTTCGCCAAAACTATCATCGTGCCATTTAATGAACGCAGAAAATGTGCTATCAAGCTTTTTCATACCACTTTCAGTTTGAACTTTACAGAAAGCCCAAACAGTATTTTCGTCAAATTCATCCCAAGTAAAATTACCCGATTCGTTGCAGGTTAGATATTTGTCCACATTGGCATCGTATAAGTAAAAATACATAACTAATCCGTATAAACGCTAACAAGAATATCGTTAAGTGGAAACCCAGAAGAAAAATCTACCACCATATTCCACTTATCCTTGGCGTAATCAAACCCATTACTTAACTCAAATACCATAAGTGTATTACCATGTTGTATCTCAAACAACGTAGTACACTTATCCGTAAGCATAGTTAACATACCATGATCTAATTGGTCAAGATTGAAGTATACATCAGCTTCATTAATCGAGTCAACCCATTCAGAAACATCACCACCATTGCGGTCTTTAAACCATTTCTCAAATATCAAATGATAAATCACATAACCTTTATTGCTCGTAAATTCCATATAATATCTAAATTAATTGCATCTGCAAAATAAAACTATTATCTAAAATAATTGTTTCTAAAAAATTAGGTAAATTATTCTCAATTTTTACCTGCAATAACACATCGTGCTTGTTAATATGCCCAATATAAAAATCCAGCTTTTTATAGAATTTACTTTTACTTACATCACCACCATTACTGTCGAATAGTTGGCTGTTGGAAAAATCAGAATACCACCCCCGCCCACCAAGATACTTCTCTCTTGTGACATTATAGATACAGAACTTATTATATACAAAAATAAATTTATCGTTACCCATTATATTTTATTCAATTTTAAATACAACTCATAACTGTCAATGGGTATAACGTCACTAAAATCTGGACTATCCCGCTCAATATCATACAACATATAAGCACTCATAACTTAAAACCATCAAAAAAGTTAATACTCTCCACTAAATTCTCATAGGTCCACACACACGCAAATGCCCATATCAACCCAGACTCTAACTCTTCTTCAGTCAATAGTTCACAATCAATAAATAATTTTATATACGGTATGCTTTTCTCTATAGAAGATAAATCAAACATATCAATAGCCCGACCATCATAGTCCGATCCATCACCCCAATAATAGTCCCCATTTTCCTCAAAACACATGTACTCCCCACGCCCCATGTGAAATATAATATACCCCTCTTCCCTAGAACCCTTTACCCTAGACCTAGACATATCCTAAACCCATCCAAAAAATCAATATCCTTTATATCCGAATTCATACCATCAAAAACATACGTACAAGGAAATCCCCATATCAACCCAGACTTAATATCACCATAACTGATAATATCATTCTTAATTAAATCCCCTAAATTAGACTCAACACTACCATAGTCATCACTGAATATCTCAATAATAGACCCCTCTCCCCAATAGTAATCAGATAAACATCTAAAATCATTGTCAGGTTCCTGATAACAAATATACTCCCCACTCCCCATGTGGAATATAACATACCCATGCTCAACCTTATTAACTTCCATATACCACCTATCATCATGATCATCTAGTACATAACAGTTACTCATAGCATTGTTATCCCTTTTCAATCTCTTCCAAAACCTTACCGTCTAATACAAACCCACTAAAATAATCAACACTACCATCTTCCGCAACTTCAAATAATATAATATTACCACAGAGCATATCAGATACTTTAATAACACCACTATCAATAAAATACCTTAACAACAAATCCATAGAATTAGCCTCCGGGTATTCATCCCAACGAGCAGTATCACCAAAATAATATCTTACCCATAACTCACTGACAGCATTGTATACAAAACATATCATAATCAATATCCATTCTGAATCTCTTCCAATAACTGCCAGTCTAATATCATACCATTACGATAATCAATATCCAAACATCCCATACCACTAACCTCAAATAATACAATGTTACCCTGAAGCATATCATCCATCAAAATAATACGATAATAAAATAAATAATCTAGGTTTTCTTTTAGAACCATACCATACGGCTTAGAACCACCCCAGTCATATCTACTTACACTACACTCTAACCATGCATCTATTCGACTATTGTATATCGCATACATCATAACTATTACCCATAGCATATACCTAAGCTAAACTGTAAACATAACACATAGATATACCAATAGCAATACCCCTCAGTCTCAGTCTCAGTCTCAGTAACTAATACCGTAACTAATCATATTAACTAATAACCTAATTGTTGTAGTAGCTATACCAGTAACTAACCCGTAGCTAACTTCGTAGCTCATGTCCTATAGGCTAATATACCCTAAATCCTCACGCATGCGTTAGTATTAGACACCTTTTTGGGTGGACTGATTCCTTATAATTTAGACCTTATAATTTATAAATTATAAGAATAACTCTGGAAACCCCGTAAACACTGGGGTTGTGATAGGGTGGCAGTAGGTGGGAAAGAGTGGGATAAGGTGGGTTTATAAATTATAAGGGAGAGTGTTGTAAAGATTGTTGTAGTAAGGCTCGCGCTCACAACAGACAACAATTTCAATGATTTCAACAACTTAGCGAGAATCGCCGTTGACAATCTTGTTAATTCTTGACAGATTGTGTTGAATGGTGGTAGATGGTGGTAGGGGAGGGTGGTTAGTGGTCACTAACGGGTTCCCGATTTTACCACAAAACTTGGTGATTGTCAAGCACTTTTTTGTATCAAATTGTAACAACCATTGAAACAATTTGAAATGTCAAGTGAGAATTTTTCAATTGTATTTTTTGTATCGTTATGATAGTTCCTTATGGTTTGTGAGTGCTTACTAACTGTTCTGAACAATAGGTTACAACGACAGTGAGTAATCACTAACCGTCATTGGATCATGCTTAATTTTGGAGTGCAACCAGTTTGTTTTTTACAATCATATAAACAACATATTGTCAAGTCCTTTCGATAATGGTTAATCGGGACAAGCCATTAGGCTCACGCTAAGTTTAGCTGATTAAAAGAGTGTTGTCAATAGTTGGCCCAAAATTTAAATTGTTTAATAGTTGTTGACAATGATTGAGAATGGTTGTACCATAGGATGGTGGTGGGGGATGGGAGGTTTTACGATGATGTTTAATTGTGGCCCAAATCATATCTTAACCTCCACCCCTACCCCACCACCTATATTTTAGCATGTGGGTTTGGTTTTGTATAATAGTTTTTGATTATAACAATGATTAAAGATGGCCCAAAATAATTTGATTAAAAGAGTTGTGGTTTTGTGAAATAGATGATATACTAGGTTGGTGGTTGGGGGAGTGGAGGTATTTAATAAGTTGTTATAATGGTGTCCCAAATACAAAGGGTATTGTTTATAGCAATGGGGGATGATATGATATTGTTTTTGGGTAGAAGGTATTAGCTATGGAACGTTTTATGAAGTGGTGGGAAGGGATATTGATGAGTAACAAGAAGTCGTTTATGATGTTAGTCATTGTGACTAGTTTGGCTATTGTTATTGGTATTAACCTTAATGATTGGATTAGTTAGTTATGGATGATTTAAGTTATCGGATTAGTTTGCTTGAGGAAGAGTTAGCTAAGTGGGCTGATATTCTTCCTTATGTGCATCATGAAGAGCGTTGTCCTCAGAGTGAGCATGAGACTTGGAAGGAATGTACTTGTGGATTGGCTCGGGTATTTGAGAGATTAAATTTGGGGGGTGATGATGATTAATCCGGTTGTTGTAATTAAGAAGGCTAGTCATGTTAGATATTCCTTCATGTATGGGAAGGGAAAGCGAATCAAGAACAAGGAAGTTGATTTGATTTTGACTAGGGCTGATGAAGACGATGATTTCTTTGCTGATATCTATGATGCTGTTGCTGATATATTGCATTGGGTTCCAATTAACGATATTGGTGTGTTTGTTGATGTGGATCAGATTGATTACACTGATGATTCTGATGTTGATTGTATTCTGGTTAAGTTAACGATGAACAATAGTGTTGAATTGAGACCGGAATTATTGTCTGATCTTAATGGTGTTATTGAGCCTACTATTCGGAAGTTTATTAAGCGTAATGGGTTGAAAGGTTTTAAGCAACCTGTTAAGATACGTGGTATTGTTACTTCTGATGTTATTACCGAATACGAGTGAGGTTGAACTGATGTACAACGTAGAAAGTGAAGATGATCTGAGATATGTACGGCATGAGTTTTTGTATTCTTGTCCTTCTGATGGAAACATTGGGCTTGGTAATAAGATTTTTGCCATAGATGATGAGGATGTTATTAGCCAACAGGTTTGTGATTATTTGGGTTTTGGTCGGAACTCTGATGGCAGGTATTGCACTGTTCATTTTTTCTATGACAGTTCAGATGGTGATATTGAAATTACTATGATTTTGAATCGTAGTGCTCCGAAACTTATTTTGAGCCATGATGAATTGTTTGGCATTAGTGACAAAGTATTTGTTCCTTGTTTGCAGCAGATAATTGACCAGCATGGATATACTAATTTCGATAGTAATGCTAGAATTGAGATTACGTTTCAGGTGGATACTACTATCAATTTGAGCAGGGTATGACCAAGCAGGAATTCTTGGATAAGTATGGGGAGGTATGGGTTCACTATACCTACCGATTCAATTACATGTTCACTCATGAGGGTGATCTATCTGATGATTCTGTTGTAATTGTTCATTGCGGTGGACAACCTGATATTGCTTATGATACTCTATATGTTGCTGAGTTATCTAAGGTTAAGCACTTAGACAATATCACGAGTGCTTATGTTTATAGGCGTGGGCAATTAGTGGAAGGTTTTGATGAATAGATACAGAGTCATTGTTAATTTGAAGATCAATCCGGGTTTCCCTATTGTGATGGATCATATCAATGATGAAGAATTGAGAGCTTTTGCTGAACAGCGTGAGAGTGATCAATTGTTTGTCAAATTGGGTAATAGGCTGATTAAGAACAGATTGATTAATGATTTTGAATTTGTTGCTAAGGTATCGTAATGCTTACTGCGAAAGAGACTAAATCTCTGATATTATTTGGGTTACTTATGGTTGGTCTGGTATTTGCTGGATTGACCATTAGTATTGTGTGGACCATACTGGAATTGATGTTTGGTCCATTGTTTCCTGAATGGTTTTATTTGTTGATCAACATGAGGGTTTGACTATGGTGTATGATGACCAGAAGCATAAGAATTCATTTATGGAGTTAAACGACCAAGTTCAGTATCGTGGTACTCGTCGTATCATTGCGTTGTACGTTACTGATGCTGATTTGCCGGGGAGATTGCCCCATAGCTATTGGATTACCATGATCGACGGTGAACGGGTTGGGTTAACTCTTGATCGTGATAGGGCGTACCCTATGATTGGTGATTATCATAGTCCCGAAGCTATCAGTGGGTTGGTTGATGATGTTAAGGCTGCGTGCCCTGAGATTACTGTATTGGGTTACACAGTTGTAGAAGTTGTGGATTTGAATATTGAACACAATGAATATAAGGAGTGGTCATATGAATCTTGAGTCGTATGGTAAGTTTACTAATGCTTTTATTGCACTGAATGATAACATGGAAGAATGGCCAGTCAAATTCATTGTTGCTGTGTATTGTAAGCGGACGTTTCTTGGACATAGATTGTTGGGTAACATCATCCCGGCGTTGGCACCCAAATGTTATTGGGTTAGTCGTCAAGGCACTGAGTATGGAGACAGATGGATACCTTGTATCGAGAGAGAATTGGCATTTGTCGGATATGTTAATGATCAGCAAGATAAAGAATATCAAGTTGCCGAGATTCTTGAAGGATTCAAGAAGAACAATTCTGATTATGAAGTGTTAGGGCATGTTGTGGTTGAAACCTCTGACACTAATATCGAGTATATCCCGGCAGCATAGTCTGTTATGTGGTGTTGATGCGCCAAAGAGTGGGTGATACTACTCTTTGGCATTTTTATTGGTGGTGTTTTTGTATGTCCGATCAGATCACTTATGTAATTTACAAACATGATGTTGATGTATTCAAGTACAGACACATATCCTGGGTTTCCGATGCTTACAACGCACGGCAGTATGATTTGTTATCGGCTATACACTATATGTGTTCATTCTGTGAGAAGAATGGTCATGATCCATCTGATGTGAGTATTGCATTACTTGAAGTGGTTAATGGTGTGATTAACTATGAATATCCTGTATGGATTTCTGGTGAGCCATTGATTAAGCTTAGACCGCTAATTACAGGAATGGATGGTTATAGGAAATTAGGTCATGTATTGAGGCATGACAGATTGTTTAAATCAATGAATTGGTTGGGGTATAGGTAATTAAAGGAGAAAGGTATGTATGATCCAGAAGATGAAATTCCGTTTGATCCAGAGGCACCGCTAGAGCGTTGGCCAGTTGATGATGGTGACCGATAAATAATTAAAACAGGGAGTGTTCTATGTCTATAGCTTACATTTATCCGCAGACTGTACGTGATTCGTTTTTGAGTGCTGTAGAACAGTACAGGCTCAACGGTGAGGCTTCACACCCGGTATTAGATATGAAGATGATGGTCTCCATGTTGAACACCATCAGGGTAGCTCCCAAAGATGCATGGGACTTCATAACACAAGTTACCAATATGATCACAGACGCGGTATTTGATAAGTATAGCGATGATCATGAATTCGCTAACAGGACGATTAGGGAATGGGATAATGTGATGATTCAGTTCTTTATTGTATCACTCAACAAGTCGTTGAATGATGTAGAGCAACTGACTAGTGTTGTAGATGAATTGATTGCTGGTAAGAGTACGACTGCTGTGGGTGTTCCTGTTCCTGATGTTGATCCATCCGAAGTGTTTAAGGGCATCGAATGGATCAACATGAAGGAGTGGATTACGCCAGACGCTTCTGCTTAACTACGTCAATCAGAGTTTCAATGTTTTCCACATAGACCTTACCGTTTTGCGTAAGGATAACCGAGTCGTGTTCCCCTAGTCTAGCTACCGACAGATCATCCCTGAATACGAACCCTGAGAATTTGTACGGGTTGTAGGTCGCTTCACGGTATGCCGGATGAGTAGCAACGTCGCTCATATGCGCTAGCGTACCATCACCGTACACATGTCGGGCACGGGGACAGGTGGCATAACGCTCCTTCTCCACAACAGCGTAGCTAACCCTACCGAACACCCCAGCATGCACATTCTTCTTCTGCTCACGCAGGACACGCTCACGACCCTTCTGAGATACATAAAAGTCTGCACCCTCGACCGCTACGAAGCTAGCATGAAGAACAGTACGCCCACGGTTAGGTCCACTCAGAGCTTTAACCGACCAGCAGTTCTTATGCAGGTTACGATAAACCAACGAGTTAAACGAAGTGGATTCATCGTACAGGAAGAATTCGATCATGATTCTATCTCCTAAGTTGATGGGATCATTATACCAGAGTGCAAATAAGAGTCAACATCTTTTTTACGGTTAGTTAGGTAATAGTACCTCCCTCCCCCAACCACCAACCTATTATAATTTATAAATTATAAGGAGTCAAATATTTTATATAAAAGAAAGGGGTCATTTGACCCCTTTCTTAAACCCCGCTCTAAATTTTAAATTTAGTGTTTGTAGCAGAGCAGACAACAACAGAATTGCGAAAGCCGATGTGGTATAACCGGCCTGTGCAGTTAAACCAACTAGGATAACCAATATTATGAATGACATTAGTTTTGATTCGATAGTGTCGGGTTTTCGGGGGGTTGTGGGTTGTTTAACTTTGAATAGTAAATTGTGGTAAGCCATGACCATTACCAGTGCTGCAACAGTCATGAGTGCTACTGTAATACCCACCGCCCATTCACCTATGAATGCGTATTCAGGTATATAAAACCCAACAAGCAGAGCAATAATTGCGATGTAATCGAGTCTAATCTTCATTATCAATCTCCTGTTCTAGTTCAAGGTCGTCGGGTTCTTCAGTTTGTTTGGCAGTTCTGGATTTTGGTGGTTTTTTGTTAATAAACTTCCACCTATCATCTTCAGAAAACAAAATCATTTCTCTGAATGCTGGGTTATCACTGGATGTGATCGCAAATTGTGCGGACCCTACCCAATCAACTGTTCCTTTGATGAAGTTATCTTCATACATTGGTTTGAAGTTCAGTTCATCACCTACGTCGGGATGTATCATATTTTATTCCGTTTCTTCATCTGGGGTTGCTTCGTTTTTGGTTGCCCAAGTGCTAGCAATAACTTCATCACTACCAATTGGAAAAAGGTCAACCACTACACCCTCGTCAGTTCTAGTGATAAGCACCCTGATGTTTCTGCTTGGTATATTAGCCCCAAGGTAATTGTCGTCGCCTTCAACTTTGAAAGTTTCAAACACTCTAGCCATTATGTTTTCCTCAAGGGGTTAACGTCAAAGCACTATTACCGCATTCTACATCTAACACGATCATAGTACAAGTGAACAATAAGAAAATAATCGCAGGCGCAACACCCAGATAAACAATCAACCATACAGGGACATATGCTATCCACATGATACAGAAGAACACAATATCGGTGTGTGCATTACGTTGTCCGAGTTTATGTAAAAACTTTTTCATTAGTAGTCGTCCCCACCGAAGCACCCGTAATCTTCATCGGTGCCCCAACCACATGACGCCATAGCACTGTCATGGTCACCGTCCATGCTTTCATCATAGTCATGCTCTTCATCTTCTAAGTGTTGAATGACCATGTTTGCGGCATAATCGGCAACAAGACCAACGGCAGCAGATACTGGCAAGTCTTGGGCAAATGCATTCCACACGATTTCCAGTTCCTCAATATCGAGAACACCATCAATACCGTCGAATTCCGCTTCAACTTTGCTGCGGTAGGATTCCCATTCACCTAGAGATTTATCGGACTGTGCCATTATGATTCTCCGTTGTTGATGAGTCTATTATACACCAAACAAAAGGGGGGTCAAGCCCCCCCCCGATTGATTAAATGTTGAAGACTCCTTCAACGGTGTCGATAGACAAGACATCCATAATAATAGTTAGGCCTTCTCCCAGATGTGGTTCAAAGTTAATGCCTAAGTGATCGGCCAAAGCTTCGGCACAATCGTTGTCCCCAGCATTGAACATGACCAGAGTACCAAGGTTGTCGATTGATGATTGGAACCGATACATGCGGAACCCGTATTCATGGTTGTGAATTGCAATATAATCGTACATGTTAACCCCTTATCCGAAGATGCAAAAGAATTTGTGGTCGATGTAGTCTTTAAATTTCTCAGCCGGTGGTGTTAGTTGTACGGCATTGATTACACACCATACTGACCCTTCAACCTCATTGTACTCGCTACCATCATCCGGGTCAATATCTGTCATGGTGACTTCAAGACCAGTTTCAGCTAGCATCTTCTCTTGCACTGCTTTGAATGCAGCTTCGATAGCGTCGATCTTCGCATCATCGTCATCATCCCACTGATCCCAAGTAGCGTGGTTCCATTCTGTCGTATCACACCACTTGGCAAGGTGCCACGGTTCAAAGTCTACCTCTTCAAGGGTAGCCATAAGGGTATCAAGCTCTTCCTTGGCGTGTTGTACGATAAGGTCTTGGTTCAGTTCATACACATAGCCAGCCATTGCATCGTGAGACATAGGAATTCTCCTATCAGAAGTTAAAGGTAATCAGAACAATGGGAGGGTATCAGTATCTCCCGGTTCTGGTTCTTTTTCCGCTTCGATAACATCGCAGCAGAACTCGTGAAAATCATCAACCTCGATGATTTCAATGTCACGGGTTCTATCGTAGCGCAAGTAAATCCGTTTTGCAACTACCCATGCTTGATCATATGTATCAAAGGGGAGACCTTCAACTTTATAGGTATGTGCCACACTAGTGTCCTACTTTGGTTTGGGTGGTGACTTCGAACCGATACATGGTTGGGAAGTCGTTGGCACTATTATACTCGGTATTGTCGGCGGTTGCAAATACTACAGTACTTTCGAACTCAATTATTTGAACCACGTTGTGGATATGTTCTGTCCCGTCAAGGGTAAAGATAGTAACTTTCATTGTTTCACCTTATAAAAAAAGGGGGAGACTAGCTCCCCCGACCCACTTGGAGGGTCACTTAGTACGGTACGTCGCTTTCCTCGCGCCAGCATTCAAAGTCTCGGATGCGTGCCGCTTGGCGACGGCTGATACCGAAAATGCGGGCTACTTCAGTCAAGGATACACCATCAGTCAGCAAGTCCCGAATATCACGCACTTCATCCCATGTCAGTTTGGTTGCGTACTTGCCTTCCAGATCATGGCTGTCAGTATCCATGATTTCGCCGGTTTCTTCATCGACTTCAAACTCAAAGTCGTCACCGTCATCATCTTCATACTCACCGTCATCATCCTCATGAATATCATCGTATTCACTCGTATACCACGGGGAGATTTTGGTATCTTCCCAATTTTCGATTTCATCAACCACCACGTACTTCCAAGTACGGCCTTTGGAGTTATTGTAATCGCTCGGGATCGACACAACATCTGCCGGGTTAATCTTCAGCACCAGCACCCGATTGCCGCTACCATACCTCGGGAGATATGTATACGAGCAAAAGTGCAACCCATCGGAGCAAGTGATATCACGGTTATCTTCTACCATGTTACGGGGCATGGAAACCGTGGTGGACCCGTCGATTACTTGCGTAGTCACTTCATTCCGCGTTCCACCGATAACACCATCACTGTAAGTTGCAATTTCATCATCGGTCATTTTGATTGCCGGTTTTGCGAACACAGTGTGGCTATGCGAATCGAAGTAGGAGCTATCTACGTAACGGTACGCAAGGAAGCAACCATCCGGCGTAATGGGCAGATCACAAGCCTCGATGAACAGATACAGTTCATCTACTGCCATTTTGCGCGGGTTGTCCATAAGGTTATCCAGAAACTTTACGTAACCGGAGATAGCGTCCGAACCAAGGCGAACCATTTCCAGAATCCGGTCTACCAGTTTACCCGATACCTGACGACCATCAACCAGAATTTCGGAATCGAAAATCTGAACGCGGCCAAACGTGCTCTTGGCAATGTGTGCCTTAACGTCGGTCAGACTGCGAACCATTTCTTCATCGCCTGCAAGGATTGCAGTTTTGATAGCTTCATAGCTAGCGTGCGACGATGCGAACGAACGCGGACGACCATCAACAAAAACCGTTACTGCTTTATCCGAGATAGTGAATGGGAACATAAGAACCTCCAAGTGTTTTTCGTTACTAAGTTTGAGTATATTACCTGATGGTAGGGGTTGTGTCAACCCCTTTTATCCATCATTTCCATGTAATCCACAACATCCTGCATGTCAATCGTTTTGTACGGGTGGATGGCTTTCAGGAGCGGATACTTCGCAAAGAACGAAGAATTGAACTTATCCGCAGCCGTCTTACCGGATACAATGGACGGGTCAGTGTTTACCCGGTCACGCAGCCATTCCCATCCCTTAACCCGTGCTCGCAAGGTATTTATCCGGGCATGTACCTTGTCAGCTTTGGTCCCTACATAGTCGGACAGGAGAGGTCGGAGAACATTAGATGCTTCACCACCAATCCGACCTACAAACGTTTCATACTTTGCCAGAGTCCGCATGACCGAAGTAGCCCGATCAACTTGCGGCTTAATGTTGGCGACGGCATCAACCGCACTAATCAAATCAACATCCAGTTTACCGTCTCGGATTTTCGTTGCCGTACTAGCATTGACTGCAATGATATCACGCCCCAGCATACCGTGTCTAGCGGCTTCCAGTGCCAGATGCGTTTCAGCACTGTGCTGGATAGTGTGGCGATCCATTTCGACCCATACCGCACCCTCAACTTCATCCATGTCAAGCACTTCTTCCCATTCCCGTGAACTATGGCGATCACTGGTCTTAGAGAATTTGTAAGCCACCGGGCGAGCAGATGCCGCTTTGCCGTTGCTGCTACGCACAATTTTCGGTGCTTCGATATCCGACAACCGCTTGATGAGTCCAGCGGGCATACACAATACCTTTTCGATTGCAGCGATATCCTTATCATCAAACACTACCGTATTGGCAGATTCAATGATGAGAATTTCGGGATAATTGTAATCCGTAGCAAACGCCTTCATACGCGCCAGCGGCTTATTTTTGGTATCCCGAACAAAAACATTGACTTCCGCAGTAGGATACAATGCCGTTGAACCGTACATTTCCGAACTGAAGTTAACGGTATCCCGAACCAGTTTAGTATCACTGGTATAGCTGCGTCGCCCATGACTAACGTACTTCTTCATGTAAACCGCATTATACCCCAGCTTGGTGAAGCCATCAACATCAATAGCCATAGAATTGTTGCCATACCGTTGGGGGATAGAACCCTCAAACAGTTTGTCAAAATCCGGGTGATTGCGTACTGCTTTGCGGACAATACCAATCATTTTGTTATATGCTATTGCCCGTTCCCAAACGGTTGCACAAGCCCGGATTTCAATAATGGCTTCATCCGAAATGAGCTTGGCTACATCGGTAAGCCGATCAATGATTCGCTTGCATACTGCTGCGGTATATGATATACCTTCACGGGATGCAGTCACTTCGATCTGACCGATATCAAATTCAACCATTGCACCCATTCGCTGAATGGTATCTACAAAATCCTCGACTACGTTTTGGAGTTTCCCGAGGTTAGATGCTTCCAGCCGATAGCCAACGCCACCCTGAACGATCCAGATGCCGCTAAGGATATTGGCGTTAGCTTCATAGATGGTAACGCCGTCAGTTTGCTTATAAACTTTCTGAGTCAAATCGGGGAACGTAACGCCCGGACGATTGTTGACCAGAATCGGCTTTACCTTGAAAAACTTAAGCTGCTGCTCAATGGCATTCTTGAACGCATAGAAGTCACTGGCATTAACGCTCACGTTAACTTCTACACCGTCATGCTCATCGGTCAATATTTCAGCTACCGGGTTAATTACCGGCAGACCATGTTCATTCTTCACGGCAATATAGACCCGCTTCACACCTTGAAAGATGGATACCACGGTGAATTGATCGGTATATGCGAACGGAACTTTGGACCCCAAACCGAATGCACCCACGGTATCGTTGTTATCATCCTTAGTGGACACGCCATACATGGTGTAAATGGCATTGATAACATCGGGGGACATACCAATACCTTCATCCTTGACAGAGAACCACGGTTCCAGAGAGTCAGGTACATGAATCGTAACGGGGCGATTAGGGGTGCCAGCAACGATATGGGCATCCATAGCATTGCAAGTAATTTCCCGAACCATAGAACCGATTTTGTCCTGATAGATAACATCCGACAGGAGGCTAACCATCTTAGCGTTCAGTTCCATGCCGAACGTAGCTTGCGGTCCAATATTGCCGCCGCTGATGATCGTATTTACTCGATTTGCCATTGCCAGTTTCATATTCGACTCCTAAGTGTTTCCAAGTGAGACCATTTTACCAAACTGGGGAAGGGTGTCAACCCTTTTTTGCATCTTTTTTCTAACTTGCAATGCCCCTGAACAGACACATTATCACTCATCTATTAAGCTGGGTCAACAGTTATTTTCCTTATAATTTATAAATTATAAGGTTGACGGATTCTTTTTTACATGCTAAAATAGGTTGGTAGGTTGGAGATATAGATACAAAAAAGAAAGGGTTGGACTAGCCAACCCTCGTCACGATAACCTCCACTTCTTCCTCCATGAACTCTCTAGCCTTTTGCTCTAGTACTGCACGAAAGAAGTCGCCGTTAAAAAACTCTGCGGTCTGCCTATCATAGGAGACTAATTGTGTGGAAATCTCTCCCGGTTCAAACCCTTCAGCAAATACCATGTCACATCCTTTGATCCTAACCGAAAACTTGAATTCAGCTTTTATGTGTTTTGGCATTCTTTTTATACTCCTGTGCAAGGTTCCAGCGAATGGCAGTTTCCATATATGTGAACACCGCTGATCTTAGACCCGCGCCGCCACTTGCCAGAAGCCCATTATGGGTTTCACGAGTAGCCTCGTCAACAAGTTCTCGGAATGACATATCTTCAAGTTCTTTCATTGCGGCTTACCAAACAATTCCTTGCACTTCATACTTAAAGCAGTAAACACGTTAAGACGCATACCTACTTGCCAGATAGCTTCAATATCGTCATTAAGATTTGAAGCAAACATTACTGGCCCGTGCGATCTATATGCAGCCTCCCATGTAATTTTTGTTTCAATACCTGATTTGTTGTAATTCAACTTGGTCATCCAGACCTCATGAGAGTTGCCACTATTATAAAGAATCCTAACTTTGAACTTAGTCTTGAACAGAGTCAACATAGTTGCTACCTCTAGGTTAAGGGGCTGAAGAGCCAGCCCCTATTATACAACATCAGGAATCAGTTGCCAAGGATATCTTGATACATGAAATCGAGGTCTTCATCATCGGCTTCTTCGACATCAGCCGTTTGATCAACCACGACAGTCGGCGGATTGATTGGCATCACAGCGGGGGTTACCGTTGCTACAGTCGGTTGCTGGGGCTCAACAGCCACTTTAGGGGCACGCTTGGCAGTGTACACGACTGGGCTATCTACCCCAATCACTTCCATGCGGTCTGCTAGCACACGGGCACAGATAGCGGGCCGAAGGGTCGTTTCACGATCACAGTTCTGCATATGGGCTCGGCCATTGGCAGCAAGTCTGTAAAGTTCATTCCATTGCCCGTGGGTGAGACCTTCAAGGCGACGGGTGAGACCACGACCACGCTTGGTGGTTTCAGTGGTATCAAGCTTGGTCAGAAGGGTATTCAGGTCATCAGTAGCTGTAGTGTCGAAGACCAACGGGGCTACAAAACGCTGATAGAACAGTTCAGGAACATTTACTTTTTTGGGTACATTGTACGGCATAACGAATTCTCCTTTTGAATTTCGGTTGTTTTATACAACCCACTGGGAGTATAAAACATAATCAACAATTAATCAAGACCTTTTTTAAAAATAGTTGGGGTGGGTTACCACCCCGGTGGTCATGCCACTTATTGGACAGTGGGAAGTTGGCCGGTTGAGGCACATTCCCGAAGCTGTTCAATTGTCAGTGGAACACCGTCAGCGTCCAGAAGAGCGATATCAAGTCCTGCCTCTTGGCCATCAAGAGTAAGGATAGCATGCGTCTGGAGCATGGTTGCACCCTTTTGGAAATAGGGGTGGCGGGTCATTTTGTCAGTCCGAAATACGAACAGGGTTCCGTGGTTAATGAACGTAAAGTTAGTAGCTCGCATAATTTTTCCTTATGCTAGTTTAAGTTAAGGGTCGGTTAATCCTCCCCCGGTTTATCTGTAGAACCGATGGTTTCCTATCTGTTCCACAAATTCTCTTTTGTGAGACCAATGTGGCCGCACATGTTTTGCATGATAATGAATCGCGTATTCAATCTTAGGTACGTAATCATCATCATAAAGTACTTCTTGTGCGATATCAATCGCCTCTTCGAAAGCATCTTCATCTTTAGGAACATCCCTTTTACCATCACACCACCACGAGAATTGGCATTGGTGTCTAACTGGTAGGGCATTCCTATGTTGAGGCCCATCTTTAATTATATCACATACCTCATCTGGGTACTTAGAGTTGATCATCCTATACATCACAACATCAGCTACTGCATACTTTCCACGAGTACTCTTCTCACCGCGTGATTCGAAGTAGATGTTCAGTGCTAGGCACTTCTCGTCTTTACGTGTAAAGTCTACATCACCCCAAGGCTTGGTTGCAACTGGTTTTTGTTCTGGCAACTCAATCTCAACCTTTGTTCGTCTATCTTGGATATTGTTTACGTAAGTATACGATATAACAACAGTCCATGCAATAAGTATTATTCCAATTTTTTTACGATCCATAGTCTAACGTCCATGTTATGCGGCCTTCTTGGATTTAGACTTTTCTACTTTCTTAGCCATCTTCTCCAATTCAGTGTACGCTTTGGTGACGACAAGGTGCTTATCTACAAGGTATTGCATTGCACCAGTAACGTCATTCCAATATTTAGTGAGTTCGTTTTCTTCTATAACCCGAATACCTTCGATTTCGATATACCAACCAGTGTTAACAGTATATTTGATTTCAATGGTTTTGGGAACAACAACAGTTACATTGCTGTCGATTTTTTGAGGTAGTTGAGTAATTTTTGTCACACTTAACCCTTCAGATGAATGCAAACTTTTTACAGATGGTTACAACAATTAGGCTTGTAGCCATGAGAAGCCCCGTAAACGGTTCATTCACAGATACAGGCGGATTAGGATTATAATTTGAATCACCATCGGAAGGCAATAACAACCCACCAACCAATAGTGCTCCAGCAGCAGGCCCATAGCCAGATACACCACCAACACCACCACCATAGGTTTCTGTGCCTTCAGGTAAGACAAATGATGGGATAGGGGTCGGCGTATCTTTGATGATATCCGAACAACGATGTGGAATATCAGGGAAAAGGACCAACAGTTGTTGACAACACGACCCAAGATCATCAAAACCTTCGATATTGGTACTAGCCCATTCTTGGTTTAAGAATCCGAACTCATCGTATTTCATTGCCATTTGTCAGTCTCCAATGTGGTGGGCCTACTAGGACTTGAACCTAGTCTCAACGGATTATGAGTCCGCTGCATTAGCCATATGCTTCCGATCTATCTTGTTTAATGAAATAGCTAAAACGATTGAATGAATATCGTGCTACTTCGATCATGATTTCACCTTCAACAGATACTACCGCAAAGCTATATGGACTGTCAATAACTGTAGCGTTCTGATATACATATCGGTTTGCACCGTTCAGATTATCCAACACTGTCACGATATCCATATTACTCTCCGTTATATGGTGGGCCTACTAGGACTTGAACCTAGACTCAACGGATTATGAGTCCGCTGCAATAACCAATTATGCTATAGGCCCGTGTTTGTCTAAAGGGCACCGAGCCTTTGTTTCAAAGTCGTAAATCGTTCTCGCAATGATTTTTCATTGTGTCCATACCAATCATCATGGTCATCAGTAACTGGTATATGAGTTTCACCACACGCACAATCATACGGTGCATCAAGGTCTAGGTCAAGACCTTTTGGAGCGTACCCACCAAGAGCAGACATAACCTTACACGCTTCTTTCATCACGGTATCAATTGATCCCATATGTTCAGATGCGTAATCCCCATGATATCTGGCAAGGAAATATGAAGAAGGCATCCAAGTCCACAAGTTAAATGATTCTTCTTGAATAGCTTCAAGTTCACGGCCAAGTCGAATGATACTGTTGATATCCATTATGTAAACCCCAAGTAATTGTTTGGCGCACCCGGAGGGATTCGAACCCCCGACCATCCGCTTAGAAGGCGGATGCTCTATCCACTGAGCTACGAGTGCAGTTTAGTCCGTAACTAGCTGTTATGTCAACCCAACCTAATAAATGTTAACGTATGCGTAAGTGTTTAGTATGGTGCCCAGAGGGGGACTTGAACCCCCACGCTAAAAAGCGGCAGATTTTAAGTCTGCTGTGTCTACCAAATTCCACCATCCGGGCTTTGAAGTTATAGTATACCTATTTAGTTAAGTTGATGCAAGGGTTAAACCGCTTGCATCCTGCCAGTGCATTCTTGTGAAGTTAACCTACCACCAGTTTTCCGCACAATACGAATACCACCACGCTGGAGTTGGTTGTGCATCTGCATGGACAACCAGATTTCGGTTCCACAAGTTGCTTTGTAGAGCACTTTACGGGTTTGTCGAGCCTTCTCGACCGGGATACTGTGGGTGCGGGTGGCATCACCACCGAGGATCATGCAAATACGTTGCCAAATTCGGTTATGACCATTGAACTTGCCATTAATGGCATGATCCACAATATGAGCAACCTCATGGGGAATGGTGTTACCAATCATTTCATCCCAATCCTTATTGATTGCATCAATATTGAATTCCAGATTGTAGGTGACACCCAGTGCTGTCTTTTTGAATTTGGCCATGCCCGCTGCCCGACCTTTAGAAACAAACACGACCGGGATTTGATGGTCTTGGATGTCGAAAGAGCTAAACGACAGTCGAGCTTTCGCCAGACAGTTATACACATGATACATGAACTCGGTTTTGCGAGGGAAGCTATTAACAGCGCCACGCTTGCGAAGTACAACACTCATATGATTCTCCAACCGTTTCAGGAGTTACCATTATAGCAACTCCTGATTAAAAGTCAAGAGTTGTTCAGTTCCAATCGTAACGATAATTCTCTTGAAGTTTCTCTAGCTGCTGCTCAAGTTCGGCAAGTTCAGCCTCAAGTTCTTCAAGCTGGTCTGGATCAGTCTCGGTCAACAGTTGTTGTGAGATTACCTTGATCCGATTCGCCAGATTCATTATGTTCATCGGGTTCCTCCGTTAATAAGCCAGCTTCTATCCATCGCTCATTTACTTTTTCAATAATGGCTGGCATTGCTTTGGTCATTTCTTCGTTTAAAATGACATTGCGTTTGTATTCAATTTCTCGCATGGCCATTTCTTCCATTGCGAGTTTCCTAATCCCGTCATTGTTTGTTAATGACGAAAGCCTATTATACAGCACCGGCACAAAAATGCAAGGGGCCATGATAATTAATCCTGCAAAAATAGACCCCAATGAACCTGCACCTTTGCTAATTAGGAACGCGGCTACAGCAGCACTTATGGTGGTGTTGGCCATATTGACCATTAGCAGGGGATTGAGGGCAGGTAGATTTTGGCTAGTGGGATCATGCGTCAGATACCCATAAGCTACCAGATGCTGATTCTTCCATAGGTTTATACATGCCATAAGTTTAGTCGTAGCAAAGAACACTGGCACGATTATCAATGCTAGAATGGCTTGCTCGGGGTAAATCCCGTTTACATTCAATAGGATTAAGACGGCATAGAACCCATATAGAAGTAGGCTAGCCGTCTTAATCACATATGTCGGATTGTCGCTTACGTTACTTTCTTCCACCAATTTTTCTCCTTCTGGTAGTTCAGGTCATGTTGGAGAATATCCTCCATCCTACGCTTGGCAACGGGGTTAGCAGTAACCAGACACACGTTATCCGGCACAACTTCGTTCTTAACCGCCCATTGCAGGATATGAATACCCTCCATCGGTTGATCGTAACCCAGATCATTATCGAGATACAGGTGGGTCACAGCCTCATTTTGGAGAACTTGAAGTGCATGGTCAACGGTGCGGCACGTAATATCCGCATCAAAATCCCGAAGATCATCAATCAATACATGTAACTCTTTCATTCAAATTCTCCTATTCTAAGTTAAAGGAAAGGGGAGCATTGCACTCCCCATTGTCCATCAAGTTAGGACGATCAGAAACAGGCGGTAGGATTTCAGAATTTCCGAACTGGATCACCCGTTTTGATCAAGGTAGGAAAGAATTATATCAGACCTACTGGGTTATATCAACCCTAATGCAATCTTTTCAGTATTAGACAACTTTGCCAGTGCTTGTTCCCTAACTTGCTCCAATTGTTCTTCTGTTCGCTGTTTAGAATCGTAGTATAATACGACTCGTTCCATTGTCCAAGCCCCATGCTTCTGTTCGCTAAATTTTTCTCGTGTTCCCATGTACCCCGGTTGCGAGTCGATATATTCGGCAACTTTTTCTCGATCATCAACCCAAACGCTGTCGAAGATCATGGCTCCACGGCCTTCAACCATGTCGGCATTCTTTTTCACGACCCATACGTACTTAATAACGTCCATTCACATATCCTCGTATTGGTAATCTTCAGGGTGAGGTTCAGCGGGGCCAGTGTAAAACGGATTCGGATGCCAGCTATCAAACGGTGAGAGAATCCATGCATGATCTTTATTCTCACGACCATGTTCCCACACATACTCTCTAACCGCATCGTCATAGTAGCTCATGACGTTCTCCACTGTTGCTGTGGGACTATTATACAACAACCAGCACTAATGTCAACCTTATAATTTATAAATTATAATCTTTACTATTTGTAAAATAGATGATACACTGGGTTGGTGGTTGGGGGAGGGAGGTTGTTATAGTGATGTAATCATAGATTACACCTTACCTTGCATTCTAATTTTATGGAGGCGGCTGGATGTGTTATTGTGTCTAGTAACTTTTGCCCAACCACCGACAGATTCAATATTTGCCAAGGCTGCAAACCATTCGTTATCGGTTGGCTTGATAGGCCATTCAACAGTCATAGCGAAACTAAGTTCGATATTACCGTCCCCCTCAATCTGAGTATGTAGCGACTGTTGCAATGCGGTATCGCATACCAACCCAACAAGATCATCTATCCTGTTATTGGTCACACTTTCCATTTGTTCCACGATAGCTTTAGGGGTCACGATATCCATGTATTATTCCTCAGTTTCGGGATCATCCTTGATCCCATATTGCTTGCGATTCTTGACCATTGTAGCACGGTAATCTACTTCTCGTCCAATGTATTTCGACATTGCCAAACCAAAATGAGTTGACTCCAATTCCTTTTGTCCAAGGATAGCGTAATCTTTACGCTCAAGGTGTTTGTTACGCTCATAGAACCGCTCAACAGTATCAACCATGTGGTTGTAATGCTTCGATACCAGTTCGGCCATAGCATCAATGATCTTCAGGGCATTCTCATCATCCCAGAACGATGCCCGAATATCATCTACAGTGTCGTACACCACCGCTTCAAACAGTCTACGCGGGCTGTTAATGCTGTCCTTGATGTGGTGCAGCTTCAGATACCACTCGGACTTGATCTTAACCCGTTGACCAGTCCTGAGTTTGATAATGTAACCTTCCATGCCCTGAATGTCCGTAATGCCTTCCACGAAAGCATTAACGTCACCAACTTCACGGGTAATGTCACGAACAAAAAACTCCGATGCATCATCTTCAGCATAGGTATCCAATGGGATATACTCGCCCGTAACGTTGTCACGAATAGCCAGTACAGTAAGTGCCGGTTCATCATAACCCACCACAATACGGTTATCGGGTGCAGTGTATTCCATGATAACGGTGTAATCCATCGTCATCACAAGATTGTCGATCAATTCCCGAAGTGCGGTATACTTTGGTGTTTCCAACAAGCGCATTGCTGCCATAGCCTGTTCGGAAAACAGTGAGCCTTTCGACTTGAGCCATACACGACTTTCACTAACCATATACATGGTAGAGATAAGTGACCCATCCATCTTATCTTGAATTTCAAGAGGGTCGGCAAGGTCAAGGTCCATTGTCAACGGATTTTCGTGAAGGTTGAAGAACTTTTCAAACGGCCACGAAACCAGTGCCAATGCTTTAGCATTATGACCAGAATGGTCCACAAGGAAAGTAATCCCACGGGACTCTATAGCACCCGGCTCCAACCACTGGCTGTACGATGCTAGCCGATAGTTGAAGATACGATAGGTATACCCCGAAAGGACTTGATCGGTGTAGTAAAACGATTCATGGTTATCCGCAAGGTGAACCAGATTATTGTACAACTTTTGATGAAGGTCGTTCATTATGAAATCTCGATTGAAAATTATTATGCCACAACAATGGAAGAATTGTATAATAGATGGAGGTATAATGTCAACTAAAAATTACCATGATGAGGGGGTTCCCTCTGTAGGGTCATGGGGGCTCCGTTTGCACGTTTAGGTCTGCAACTACCTATGCGGTCAATCAAGCATGAGAAGTTTTAAACTTACGCATCAGAGCAACAGCACCAATCACAGTAGCTAGCATGATTGCGGTAGAGGGTTCAGGAACCGAATACGTTGGCTTACCTTGACACGGAGAGTTGATATTACCAACCCCGTTACAATGAGTGTAGGTGTATTCGCCACCACGACCATGCCCAACCGAATGCACTTGGGTTCCGGTATTACCGTTACCCTGCGAATTCGTTTGATTCGACTGTGAATTCTGTTGAAACACATTCACATTCTGAAACTGTCCATTCACATCAAGGTGCGGAACATTAATATACATAAAAAATCTCCAGTTGATGCAACGGTGCCCCCCTTCGACTCGGCCCGTTGACACTCCCATCCTAAGATAGGCTTACCCTCTATCAATGGTAGGTCGTTCTTTCCTCACCCGAGGGGAGTACATTCAAACTTGCTACCCAATGTATATAGTCTAGATCGAAACCACTTGCATGTCAATACTTTTTTTGATTAATCCTGCGTTCTTAATCCATTGTTCAGCAGTAACTTTAGTAAACCTCTTGGCATATTCCTTTATGTGTCTCCAATTATACCTATCGTGAAAATCGTTGTATATCCAAAAATCTGCATTACCCTCGGCCCATTCAGAAAACGTATCCCACTTTGGATCATTAGGGTCTTTCATGAAATATGAGAAATATGCACCAAGATGATACAGGCACAGTGCTTGGACTTGATACCTTACCACGTTGGATAACATAATATACCTCACAATTCATCTAATAGCTCCCACATTTTGTCCGATGGTTATTAGCCTTCGGCTAACGATCTAACGTGGGCAAGTTCTCTTTAGTGCCAGTTTATTGTTCAGGTCGTTCCGCACCCCGACCGTATATGTCTTTCCATAAGTCAGATTGTCTCTCCAATCCGTCAAGCCTAATATACAGTGGCTTTCCCTAACTCATAGTGACCTTTTTTGATCCCGAGAGAGTCACTAAACTCTCGGTTTGCGCTGCCGTTGTTGGGGTTTATTATATAGACCCCAGAATTCTTGTCAACCCCCGATTGCTACCATGCCCGCCATTTCTTCAACAAATGCTTCACTGTCGAGCATGTTATCAGCATGGGCAACAAAGTCAAACTTTACCAGTGCTGCTACAGCATCAATGACATTGTTACATGTATCAATGTCCACATCATCTACGTCCGGTGGCGACCAGTAATCCCCACCTACCTGCTTGTAGTAGCCGGGGATAAACTTGGCTACCGTATGGGTCCGAGTAGTGAACGATACCTTCTCTTCCACTAGCTCAACGCGGATGAACATATCATCACCCTCAAACTGGATGATAGCCAGATCATCACCTTCAATGTCTACCTTCATCGTAGCATTGGCGAAGGGTGCGTAGAAGCGAACAATCTTAGCAATGATTGTAACTGCGTCGTTAGCTACCGTTGTAATGGCGTCACTTCCCATGCCCGTCTCCTATATGCTCACGTATGCGTTAGGATTAATGTATCAAACAATCTCTATCGTGTCAACTATTTTACATCATACTGGAGGCATCGTTCGCCGCCAGCTTGTTCAATCTTTCAACGATTTTCTCGGCAGCGTCAACGGGCAAGCGCCCAAACAAGTCTCGGTCGATGTACGTTGGCCGATATTCAGCAACCACGTACTCACATTCGATTATCGCATGTTCGGGAGATACTTGCTTTATGCTATAGCGTTCCATTACTGTCCCTCCAGTTCCTTCAGTTGGGCCTGAAGCGATAGGATAGCCGCACCGCATTCCCGAGCCTCTTCGATGAGTGCCTGTTGCTGTCGGGTCAGTTCGTTGATACGACCCTTAACCATCGCAATCAGGTTATCTTTCATCCGTTGGGTGTCATTCATGATTTCAATCCTCTTCAAATGTGAGGGGCATTATGACCTAGAAAATTGTGAAAATCAAGTGTTGACAGAATCTTTTTTTCTGCTATTATAAACGCATAACCCGGAGCAAATACAATGACTTACACGCCACGCAAGAATCTACTCTCTATTGAAGCCGATGCCAAAACGGTTAAAGGTGAAAAACTCGGCGTAATGACCGGGGTACTTTACCTTGCACCGGCTAACCTTTCGGGTATTGAAGTCTGCCCGAAGCGTAGCGATGGATGCACCGCTGCATGCCTTTATACCAGTGGTCGGGGCATGTATCAACAGATTCAAGATGCCCGTATCAACAAAACGGTATGGTTCCATGAGGATCAAGCAAGTTTCATGGCGGTTATTGTTGCCGATGTTGAGCGGCTAATCCGCAAGGCTACCCGACACAATATGGTCCCGGCAGTACGCCTTAACGGGACTTCAGATATTGCATGGGAAAAGGTTCGGGTTATCCGCAACGGTATCGAATACCGTAACGTCATGCTGGCATTCCCCGATGTTCAGTTTTATGATTACACGAAAATCCGGGGACGCAAATCGGCAATCGCATTGCCTAACTACCATCTGACTTTCAGCATGGCGGAAAACAATGATGCCGATGCATTTGCCGCTATTCAGGAGGGTTACAACGTTGCGGTTGTCCTGAATCTGAAAAAGGGTGATGCTAAACCGAAATTCTGGCAAGGTTATCCCGTCATTGATGGGGATGAAACCGATGTTAGGTTCATGGACCCGAAAGGTGGGCATATCGTGGCATTGTTTGCCAAGGGTAAAGCTAAAAAAGACGCCAGTGGGTTTGTGCGGGATGCATATCCTTTTCAGAATGGTTCCATTATTGCGAGGGGATAACCCCTTGCAATGCCCGTAAACCATGCTATAATAATCACATGTACAACGGAACCGGAGACGCGAAAATGACCTACTACCCTTGCCGTTCATGTGGTGGCACGATGGTCGGACAATTCTGCTCCGACTGTGGTTTCGATGAAATGCAGTTCATCAATGAATGGGAGCAGTTCTCGGATGAAACCGAAACTGAACTTGATGACCGGGAGGCAGCGTAATGAAGCGTCGGCATATCCCTACAACGTTCTGGGATAGGGTGCGGTTGGCTATTTTCCGTAGGATTGTGGCCAGCCAAATCCATCAAGGTGAACACCATCATGAAAGGCTTGCACGCCTTTATCGAATAGTTGCCGAGGAATCCCGGCGCGAATTCACTGAGGATAACATGCCTACGCAATATTATTTCCTAACTGAAGCCGCTGAAATGGGGTTTAGTGAAGTCTGGGAAAATGGCGTAACCAAAAAAATGCGTGAAACTTGGGCGGGATTCGCCCACAAAAGAATATGATTCTACCTTATAATTTATAAATTATAAGCATTGACTCTTTGTAAAAAAGAGTATAAAATAGGCTGGTGGTTGGGGATGGGGAGGAATATTCCCGAGCGGTAAAGTCTGCCATAAGTTAGCCCACAATCAGTAAATTATTCCCGTTCGGTAATGTTGACAACCATTAACACTTAAGCTATTATTCAATCTCAATAACTCAGGGGCACCCAATATGAAAAACGTTGCACACTCGGTTCTGGTAGAAACGTATGAGAATGTTCGGGTAGAACTGAAAACGCTGTTCGATATTTACAACCGGGTCAGTACCCACGGATACACTCAGGAGTATATTGAACGGACGGATTGGAAGGGTTTAATTTCCGAATTTTCTCACCAGTCGTATGTGCTGAAAAAGAGCATCCGGGCAACCAGCCGCGCCTATTCCAGCGCATATAACTAAGGGAAAATGATGAAATACAGTATCACAGTCTACATTCATAAAGGCTATACAGATATGCCCGACAAGTTTGAAGTTGAGGCAGTATGTGTAGACGGTGATACTGGCGTGTTCGCAGTCTATGACCATCCTACTAACAGCGAGCTATTCTGTATGGCTGTAGGTGATGATGGACACTGGCTTCAGGTGGCAGTTTATCACAAGCATTGGGCTAGAAAAATACTTGCAGGCATGACCGAATACTGGCATACTATACCCGTCAAATAACCAGAGGGTAATCATGCAAACTTACATTGTTCTCTATTGGGATGAATATGCCCAAAAAGAATTAATTTCGATGCCATTGGCATTCCGATGCATGGCCGAAGATACTGACCATGCCCAAGAACAATGTGGCAATGCATACCCCGGCTGTATCATTGCATGGATTGTTGACACTGATGACCCCGAAGTGGCATATGACGATTACTACAACATTGGGGAACCCGAATAATGGCACTGTTGAACAAATTGGATATCGGTGATGCTCTTACCGATAAAGAGCTAGACACCGCTATCAAGTCCCTTCGGGCGGCATACAATGCTCTATTGGAATTGAATTATGTGCGGTATGACTTGACGCGCA
>Ga0105097_10000127_pt1 | contig 29742 bp, 27 predicted proteins | sample PPLLak12cMay2015_FD_87035 | JGI IMG/M metagenome (GOLD analysis project Ga0105097, IMG submission 87035) | Freshwater sediment microbial communities from Prairie Pothole Lake near Jamestown, North Dakota, USA - PPLs Lake P7 Core (1) Depth... | ecosystem: Environmental > Aquatic > Freshwater >...
AGCTTCTCGGCCAGCGTGCCCTGCGGCGTGAACTCCAGCTCCAGCTCGCCGGCCAGGTACTGGCGCTCGAACTCCTTGTTCTCGCCGACGTAGCTGGAGATCATGCGCTTGATCTGCCGCGTCTGCAGCAGCTGCCCCAGGCCGAAGCCGTCGACGCCCGCATTGTTGGAGATGACAGTCAGGCCCTTAACGCCGCTGTCGCGCAGCGCGGCGATCAGCGCCTCGGGGATGCCGCACAGGCCGAAGCCGCCCACCGCCATCAGCTGGCCGTCGCGGACGATGCCCTTCAGCGCCTCGGCCGCGCTCGGGAAGATCTTTCTCATGCCGTGGTCCTTTGACAGCACAGGCTGCCTTGTCGCAGCTGCTCAGGGTACTACGTAATGCGTTAAGTAGTCATTACGTAGAATTGATTAATCCAGCGCAGGAGCTTCGATGACCCCGCACCCCGCCATCGACATCGACGCCCTGCGCGGCATCCTGGCCTCGGTCGTGGCGCCGTGGGTGGCTGAACTGGAACTGCAGTTGCATGACGCGCGCCGCGGCGAAGTGGTGCTGGCCTTGCCGGTGGCACCCAAACATGTGCACGGCGGCGGCGTGCTGTGCGGGCAGTCGATGATGGCGGCCGCGGATACCGCGATGATCCTGGCCATCTGCACGCACCTGGGCGAATTCAGGCCGATGACCACGGTGCAACTGCAGACCAGCTTCCTGCGCCCGGTCGCCGGCGACTCGGGCGAGGCACGGGTGGTGGCCCGCGTGCTGCGCATGGGCCGGAAGATCGTGTTCGGCGAGATCCACATCACCGATGCAAAGGGTGAGCTGGCGGCGCATGCCACCACCACCTACGCCCTGATGTAGCCCCATCGCGCGCCACATGCCGCAGGCCCTGGACTACCGCACCGCCTTCGAGCTGGCACCGATCGGCATGGTGCTGTCGCGCGAGCGGCTGATGATCGACTGCAACCGACAGGCGCTGGCCATTTTTGGCTCCACACGCGAGCAGCTGGTCGGGCAGTCCTTCGAGCTGCTCTACCCGACGCACGACGAGTACGAACGCACCGGGCAGCGCATCGTCGCCAGCCTGGATGCCAACGGCTGGTATGCCGACGACCGCGTGATGAAGCGCGTGGCTGGCACGCAGGCGGGCGAGCTGTTCTGGTGCCATGTCACCGGCCGAGCGCTCGATCCGCGACAGCCGCATGCCGCCGGCATCTGGGCCTTCGAGGACCTGTCGTCGCGGCGTCAGCTGCGCGTCGAGCTGACGCCGCGCGAACGCGAGATCGCAGCGCTGCTGATCGACGGACTGACGAGCAAGCTGATCGGCAAGCGGCTGACCATCAGCCCGCGCACGGTGGACGTCTACCGTGCACGGCTGATGCGCAAGTACGCCGCGGCGACGAGTGCCGAACTCGTCAACCGGCTGCTGTCGGAGTGAGCATGCGGCGCGCCACAATCCAGGCATGAATACCCCCGCCCTGCCCAGTGTCGACCGCCTGCAGCGGCTGCTGGCCGCGCTGGAGCATGGCCTGCTCGAGCGCGCCGACGCGGTGCGGCTGTGCCTGCTGGCGGCGCTGGCTGGCGAGCATGTGCTGCTGATCGGGCCGCCCGGCACGGCCAAGAGTGCCATGGCGCGGCGGTTGCATCGGGCCTTCGACGATGCGCCCTACTTCGAGCGTCTGCTGACGCGCTTTTCGACGCCCGAGGAACTGTTCGGGCCGCTGTCGCTGAAGGCGCTGGAGCACGACCGCTACGAGCGCCTGACCGCCGGCTACCTGCCCACCGCCGGCATCGCCTTCCTCGACGAAGTCTTCAAGGCCAACTCGGCGATCCTGAACGCGCTGCTGACGCTGCTCAACGAACGCGAGTTCGACAACGGCACCGGGCGCACGCGCACGCCGCTGGTCAGCGTCATCGGCGCCAGCAACGAAGTGCCGGCCGACGAGGCATTGCGCGCCTTCTACGACCGCTTCCTGCTGCGCGTGCCGGTGGCAGCCGTCAGCGACAGTGCGTTCGAGTCCCTGCTGCGTCTGCCCGACGACACGGCTGCGCCCATGCAGCCGCTGACGCGCGCCGAACTGCAGGCGCTGCGCGCCGCGCGCGAGCGCATCGCGCTGCCCGACGAGGTGCTGCAGCAGCTGCGAACACTGCGCGCCCTGGTCGCCGAGCGCGGCATCGCCGTCTCCGACCGCCGCTGGCGCCAGCTCATCGGCCTGATGCGCACTGCGGCACTCAGCGAGGGCCGGTGCGCGCTGGATGCCTGGGACCTGTGGCTCGCGCCCTATGCGCTGGCCGCCGAGCCGGCGCAGGTGGCACCGCTGCAGCAGTGGTTCGTCGACCAGGTGGCGCAGGCCGCACCACAGGACGCACCCTGGCTCGGCCGTGCCGTCGAGGCCTTCGAGAAACAGTTGGAAATCGAGCAGAGCATCGAGAACGACACCGACGACGGCGGAGCCGGCAAGATCGCGCTGGCGCGCAGCCTGGGCGGCACAACGGAAACCGGCATGCTGCGTATGACCAGCGAGGCACTCGAAGCCTTCGCGCGCAAGCGCTTCAGCACCGGCCACGTGGCGGCACGACTGGCCCAGGTGGACGAGGTGATGCAGCGCGCGCAAGGACACCTGGCGCCGCTGCGGCAACAGGCCGAGGCCACGCGCCGCGCGCTGGCCGGCCGCGTGTGGCTGCCGAGCGCGCTGGCCGTCGGCTGGTGCGCGACGCAAGCGGCCACGCTGCAACGGCTCGATGGCTTCGTCCAGCGGCTGCAGGCCGCACGGCGGGGGTTCGCCGAGTTGCCACTCGACAGCTCGGCCCACGATGTCGAGCCGCAGCCGGTGCCGCTGCCGGCCTGAGGTTCGAAGGCGGCGCGATGCGCGACCTCGACGCCCCCTATGACCGGTTGCAGGCCCTGCCGCGCGATCTGTGGCTGCCTGGGCTGGTGAGCGCGGCTGGCGACTGTGGCCAGCGCCTGCACGACCTGCGCTTGTGGAACAAGGCATTGCTGCGTGGCGAACTGCCCGACGCGGCATGGGACTTCGGCGACCCGCAAGCACTGCATGTGCTGCGCACGGTGGTTGGCGAGCTCGGCCTGCCCGCGTTGTGCCACGCCAGCCCGCCAATGGTGCTGCAAGTGCTGCGCACGCTGCTGTGGCATCTGGACCGCATTCCCGACCACCAGCCGCGCCTGCCGCGCGATGCCGCCATTGCCGCGGCCAGTGACGCCTTCCACGCCGAGTGGAGCGTCGAGCGGGCCGGCTGGGAAGCGGTGCTGGCCCTGCTGCAGGGCCTGGGCGACCTGCCGAACATGCGCCGCGACGAAATGCAGGGCCATCTGAATTCGCGCGAATGGCACGAGGCCCTGCGCATCGCCGCGCTGCTGCCGCACCTGCGGCCGCTGGCCGAGCTGATCCGCCGGCTGGGCCGTGCCGAGGCGCACCCCGGCCAGCCGCCTGCACCCCAGCCGCAAGCGCTGCCGCGCGCGGCGCGTGCCCAGCCGGTGACGCTGCGCGAGACACGCCTGGGCGATGGGCCCGGCGAGCTGAAGGGCATCCGAAACTCCGACCGCATTGAACGCATGCTGTCGAGCGAGGCGCTGCAGATTCGCCATGCGGTGCTGCACAAGCTGTGGCGCGCGCGCTTGGCCGAGAGTCGGTTGCTCACTTACGAGAGCGAGGCGGTGCTGCTCGAAGCCGTGCCCGACCCGGCAGCGCGTCGGCATCCGCAGGCCGTCCAACCGTCGCTGCAATCGCTGCAGCGCGGCCCGATGCTGGTCTGCGTCGACACCTCGGGCTCGATGCGCGGTGCGCCCGAGAACATCGCCAAGGCGGTGGTGCTCGAGGTGCTGCGCGTGGCGCAGCGCGAGCAACGGGCCTGCCACTTGATCGCCTTTGGCGGGCCGGGCGAGATCATCGAAGCCAAGCTCGAGCTCGGCCGCGACGGCCTGTGCAAGCTGCTCGATTTCATAGGCAGCAGTTTCGATGGCGGCACCGACCTGCAGGCACCGCTGGAGCGCGTGGTCGAGCTGGTGCACGGCGAGCGCTGGCAGAGTGCCGACCTGCTGATTGTCAGCGACGGTGAGTTTGGCTGCACCACGGCCATGCTGCAGCGGCTGGACCAGGCCAAGGCCCAGCTCGGACTGCGCGTGCAGGGCGTGCTGCTCGGCGACCGCGAGACCATCGGCCTGCTCGAAACCTGCGACCAGATCCACCGGCAATCGGACTGGCGCCGCTTTGCCGGCGCAACACCGCAGCGCGAGGGCTTCGTGCCCGTGCACACGCCCAGCCTGACGGCGCTGTACTTCCCCGGCGCCCTGAGCGAGCGCGCCGCGCGTACGGCCGCGCGACAGGGCAACGCGTGATACGGAACCCCGGGCCCCCGACACGACCCGAAGGGCAACTCTCGGCGCACCGCCAACATCCGGCGCCTGGAGCTGAACCTGTGCTTGCGGCCAGGCGCGGGTACCGGCCACGGGCCGCCTTCTTAGACGCCTGCGTTGTCGTTGCGCCCCCACCAAGCTTGCTGCGGGCGAACGGTCGGCGAACGCGCGCCAGCTGTTATTCCCGGGACGTATCGGGGTCCAAGTGCCGCGCCAATTCCATGGCATCGTGCAGTACCCGACCGACCACGAGCAGGGCGGGCTCAAAGCGGTAAACGAGGAAGTGGCGCGGCAGGCGGACTACCGTCGCACTGGTACCCACGTGATCCCGGCTCAGGCGCAGGTGCCACGATCGAACACCTGCGCCGAGATCGGGCGGCGCAATACTGCCCGGCCGGTCCGGCTGTGTCGCCACGTCGCGTAACGCCGCGACGATCAGGCTCTCACAGCGCAGCCGGGCGGCCTCGCCAAATTGCTCGTACGTCCAGGCAAGGATGTTGATGACATCTATCTGGGCGGCGTCCGACAGCCGATAGCGAAGCATCAGCTCGCCGTCGTGGCCAGCTGGGCGGCACGGCGACCCATCTGCCCAACGAAGTCCTCAAGCTGATCATCGGCAACATCGGCGTACCGCCCCGCGGAGACATCCGCCCAGCCCTGGCGGGCCGCTTGTTTAAGGGCCCTGAGCCTGGCTTCCCCAATGCGCTCGCGCTCCTCGATGAGGCGCGGTCCTTCTCGCAATACCTCGCTAGCGTTTTGGTAGCGACCGGACGTAGGTCGGTAACGGGTCGGGAAAGCGCACTCGTAGGAAGGGGCCGAACGTCGGCTTTGCACAGCCGCCGCCGAATTCCACCTTCTACATCGGGGGTCGGCGTGAACCAGCTTGAGGTCAAGCGATCGCGCCGAAGCTGTGGCGATCATGACAGGTGACGCCCGCCTCGATTGCCAACCTATCCGTCAAGAGAGTCCTGACCTGTGTCGGCTACCTGCACCTGCCCGGCAGCGGGGCCGGCATCATTTCCCTATGCGGCCATCGGCGGCGGCACGAAGGCGCGGTACTCGGCCTCCAACCAGCGTGCGAAGCGCAGGCACACCGGATCGGCAAAGACCGGGCCGCAGACCTGGGCGCCGATCGGCAGGCCCTCTTCGGACAGCCCCAGCGGCACCGCGGTGGCCGGCAGGCCGCACAGGTTGGTGTAGCCGGCCCAGAACAGCGAGGTCGTGCTCGGCTGGTCGCGGCCGTTCACACGCACCATGCGCTGCCAGCGAAAGCCCTGCTGGTTGTGCTTGAAGGCCGCCGTCGTGGCCACCGGGCAGATCAGCAGGTCCCAGCGCTCGAAGAATGCGGCCCACTGTCGGCGCAGCCGACTGCGCACCTCGTCCAGTTGCACCCAGTCGCGATGTGCCAGCGTCAGGCCACGCCAGTGCATCGCCGGGAACTCGGTGCTGCCCGGCGCCTGCGCTGCGGCATGGGCCCGTGCCTGAGCGTACTCGTCCTCGCTCAAGTGCGCGCTGACGGCCGAGCGCACCAGCGGCACATAGGTCTGCCACGTCTTGGCGCTGTCTACCGGACGCTCGGTTTCACCGACCGTGACGCCGCTGCGGCGCAGGAAGTCGACCAACCGGGCGAACTGCTCGCGTACGCTGGCGTCCACCTCGGCCACAGGGTCATCGGCGATGACCGCGATGCGCAGCCGCGGTGCCGGCACGCCGGCATCGCGCCACGCCGCGGGCATCCAGCCCAGCGGGCCGAAGGCGCGTAGCGGCGCGGCCAGGACGTCCATCGCCAGTGTCAGGTCGTGCGCGCTGCGCGCCAGCGGGCCGGCCGCACCGATATCGGTCATGTCGGCGCATTCGTCGCCGGGCAACTGATGGCCTTCGATCGGCACCACGCCCCAGGTTGGCTTGTGGCCCCACACGCCGCAGTAATGCGCCGGGTTGCGGATCGACGCGCCGATGTCGCTGCCCAGTTCCAGCGCCGACAGCCCAGCGGCCAGCGCCGCGGCCGAGCCACCGGAACTGCCGCCCGGCGTGCGCGTCGTGTCCCAGGGGTTGTTCGTCGTTCCGTAGACCGGGTTGAAGCTCTGCCAATCGGCCAGCGCCACCGGCACGTTGGTTTTGCCGAAGACCACCGCGCCGGCATTGAGCAGCCGCTGCACGGCCACTGCAGGCCGCGTGGCGATGTTGCCGCACTGGGCCTCGAAGCCCCAGGTCGTGGGCAGGCCCGGCAGGTCGAAGGATTCCTTCACGGTCATCGGCAGGCCGTGCAGCGGGCCCCAGCTTTCGCCGCGGGCCAAGGCGGCATCGGCGTCGCGCGCGCGCTGCAAGGCCACATCTGTGTCGAGCACGACCACGGCGTTCAGCGCCGGATTGAGACGTTCGATGCGCCGCAGGTGGTGCTGCAGCAATTCCAGCGACGACACCTCGCGCCGGCGCAGGCGCAGCGCGAGTTCGGTGGCGGGGAGCAGGGCCAGGTCGGTCATGGCAGGCGTCTCCAGTCTTCTTGAATGTCGGGTGCGGCTACAGGCTCAGATCCCCGGCCAGCCGCCAGGTGCGGCGCAGTTCGGCGGGCCATTCGCCGCAGTCGATCAGCGCGCCGACCGCATCGCTTTGCGCACCACATTCCAGGTCGTTCTGGCGCAGCCAGTCGTCGTCGAAATAGCTGTGCAGGTAGCGCTGGCCGTCGTCGCACAACAGCGTGACGACCGATCCGCCAACGCCGCGATTCCTCAAACCTTGCGCACAGGCCAGCGCCGCCACCAGATTGGTGCCGGTGGAGCCGCCCACGCGGCGCGCCAGGCGCACGCTCAAGGCATGCATCGCGCCCAAGCTCCACACGTCAGGCACCTTGACCATGGCGTCCATCGCGCCGGGCACGAACGAGGCCTCGACGCGCGGCCGGCCGATGCCTTCGATGCGCGAGCCGCGCTCCAGCGTCAGCTGCGAATCGCCGCTGACGTAGTGGTCGAAGAACACCGAATGCTCGGCGTCGACGCCGCACACCCGCGTGTCGTGACGGCAGTAGTGCACGTAGCGGCCGATCGTGGCCAGCGTGCCGCCGGTGCCGGCACTGGCCACGATCCACGCCGGGCAGGGATGTGTCTCGCGCTGCATCTGCAGGTAGATGCTCTCGGCGATGTTGTTGTTGGCACGCCAGTCGGTGGCCCGTTCAGCGAAGGTGAACTGGTCCATGTAGTGGCCCCTCAGTTCGTCGGCCAGGCGCTGGCTCTCGGCATAGATCGTGGTCGGGTCGTCCACCAGGTGGCAACGCCCGCGATGGAACTCGATCGCTGCGACCTTCTCGGGTGAAGTGCCGCACGGCATCACCGCGATGAACGGCAGCCCGAGCAGCCGCGCAAAATAGGCCTCGCTGATGGCGGTGGACCCGCTCGAGGCCTCAACCACGGTCGAGCCTTCGTGCAGCCAGCCATTGCACAGCGCATGCAGGAACAGACTGCGCGCCAGCCGGTGCTTCAGGCTGCCGGTGGGGTGACTGGACTCATCCTTCAGGTACAGGTCGATGCCGGGAAAGCCAGGCAGCGGCAGAGGGATCAGGTGCGTGTCGCTGCTGCGCTGTACATCGGCCTCGATGCGGCGGATGGCCTCACGCACCCAGGCGCGGCGCTGTTCGAAGCCGGCAGCCACGCTCATTCGACGATCTTGCGCAGCCAGTCGGGCATCGGCACCGCCCTGCCCTGCGGGATGTTGAGCCACACCGTGGTCGCCCCGCCGGTGGCATACGGCACGCCGGGCTCGTCGCTGCGCTCCAGCGTGACGAAGCTGTCGAAGCTGCTGCGCCCGGCGTTGGCCACGTACATACGCGCCAGCACCTCGCCCGGGTAGCTGAGCTGGCGGATGAAGTTGCAGAAGGCATTGACGATGACGAAGCCTTCACCGTTCATGTCCGGCGGACCGCCCACGCCGTGCAGCCAGTCGATGCGGATGATCTCCATGTAGCGGAAGTACAGCGTGTTGTTGACGTGGCCCATGGCATCCATGTCGCCCCAGCGAATGGGCATCGCCATCTCGTGCACCAGCTTCTTCTGCTCGGGGATGTCGAAGCGCATTTGGGCAGCCCCGATCGCAATCAGCCTGCGTCGATGCCGAGTTCGGCCGCCATGCGCTGCACCAGCGCGCGCAGTTGCGCCAGCTCGGCCGCCAACCGCGACTGCTCGGCCTTGAGCGCGGCAATCTCGCCGGCTGACACGCCGCCTTCTGCCGGTGGCGCGGCCGCCATGTCGAAGGCCACCTCGCCGCACAGCAGGTGCGCCCAGCGCGCTTCGCGCGCGCCCGGGGCACGTGGCAGTTTCAATACCCGCGCAGGCTCCTTGCTGGCCAGCTCGTCGAGGAAGCCTTCGACGGACGAGATGTCGGCAAAACGATGCAGCCGCTCGCAGTGCAGCCGCAGCTCGGCCGCGGTCTGCGGCCCGCGCAGCATCAGCAGCGCCAGCAGCGCCACCGACGCGGCGGGCAGACTGAACACGCGCGCCATGTTGTGCTCGAAGCGCACCACGCGGCTGCCGCTGCCTTCGAACACCAGGCTCAGGCTTTTCAACCCGTCGACGGCGGTCAGCACCTCGGCCTCGGTGGCATTGATGACCGGGTCGCGCGCCGTCTTCTGGTTGACACCCGCCACCAGCGAATTCAGCGACAGCGGGTAGGTGTCGGGCACGGTGTGCTGCTTCTCGACCAGCACGCCCAGCACGCGCGCTTCCAGCGGAGTCAGCGCGCGCACGTCTCAAACCCCGTAGCCGTCGTCCGCCGCAATCACCGCGCCGTTGACGAAACTGCTTTGATTGGCGCACAGCATCATCAGCACCGCGTCCAGGTCCTGCGGCTGGCCGACGCGCTTGCGCGGCAGCATGTTGATCAACTTCTGGCCAGCCTCGGTCTGCCAGTGGTGGTGGTTGATCTCGGTGTCGATGTAGCCCGGGCACAGCGCATTGACATTGATGCCGTAGCGGCCCCATTCCAGCGCCATCGCACGCGTCATGTGGATCACCGCGGCCTTGCTCATCGCGTACACACCGATCTGGCTGAGCACGCGCATCCCGGCCATCGATGCCACGTTGACGATGCGCCCGCCGATGAAGGTGCCCGGTGCCGCGCCGCGCGAGCGCGCGATCATGCGCTTGCCCACCTCCTGTGCGACGAAAAAGGCGCCGCGTGTGTTCGTGTTCATGACGTAGTCGTAGTCCTCCGGGCTGACTTCGACCAGTCTCTGCGTGGTGCTCACACCCGAGTTGTTGACCAGGATGTCGATCGTGCCCATCTCGGTTTCGGCATGGGCCACCGCCGCCTTGATGCTGTCGGTATCGGTGACGTCGAGCGTGACCACGTGCGCGTCACCGCCTTCGGCCTCGAGCTCGGCGCGCAGCGTCTTCAGCCGCTCGATGCGTCGCGCCGCCAGCACCACCCCGGCGCCGGCCTTGGACAGCGTGCGCGCGAACTGCGCGCCCAGTCCGCTCGAGGCCCCGGTCACCAGGGCCACGCGACCCGACAGGTCGATGTTGTAGCTCATGCATTTCTCCTCGCCAATGGCCAGATGACGATAGCACGCAGCCCATGTCGGTCCTGCGGCCAGCAGGCTGCCAGACGGCCGCCGCAAAGCGCGGCCGAGAAAAAATAGCACGACCGTTCTATTTTTGCGCCGTGGCGGCTAGAATCGCGGGCGCTATCCCTATGGAGTTCCCTGCACCATGACCCCACAGCAGATCCTCGAGACCCATGGTCCGCGCGAGTCGATGGAGTACGACGTGGTCGTGGTCGGCGCGGGACCGGCGGGCCTGGCCGCCGCCATCAAGCTCAAGCAACTGGCCGCCGCGGCCGGGACCGAGGTCTCGGTGGTGGTGCTCGAGAAGGGCTCCGAGCCGGGCGCGCACATCCTCAGCGGCGCGGTGATGGACCCGCGCGCGATGAACGAGCTGTTTCCCAACTGGAAGGAACTGGGTGCGCCGTTGAACCAGCCCGTCAGTGCCGACGACGTGCTCTTCCTCAAGCCGGAAAGCGCTGCGCGCGTGCCCGATGCGCTGGTACCCGACTGCCTGCACAACCAGGGCAACTACGTCATCAGCCTGAGCGACGTGTGCAAGTGGCTGGCGCAGCAGGCCGAAGGCCTGGGCGTGGAGATTTTCCCAGGGTTCGCAGCCGCCGAGGTGCTCTATGCCGACCACGGCGCGGTGCGCGGCGTGGCCACCGGCAACATGGGAATCGGCAAGGATGGCGAACCTCACGATGGCTTTCAGCTCGGCATGGAACTGCTCGGCAAGTACACGCTGTTTGCCGAGGGCGCGCGCGGCCACCTCGGCAAGCAGCTGATCGCGAAGTACCAGCTCGATGCCGGCCGCGACCCGCAGAGCTATGCCATCGGCATCAAGGAGCTGTGGGAGATTGACCCGGCCAAGGCCAAGCCCGGCCTGGTGGTGCACACCGCCGGCTGGCCGATGGACAGCCAGACCTATGGCGGCGGCTTCCTCTACCACCTGGAAGGCAACAAGGCCACGCTCGGTCTGGTGGTCGGCCTGGACTACAGCAACCCCTGGCTCAGCCCCTTTGAGGAGATGCAGCGCTGGAAGACGCACCGCAGCATCCGCGCGCACCTGGAAGGTGGCAAGCGCATCGGCTACGGCGCGCGCGCCATCTGTGCCGGCGGCATCCTGAGCCTGCCAAAAACGGTGTTTCCGGGCGGCGCGCTGGTCGGCTGCGATGCCGGCTACCTGAACTCGGCGCGCATCAAGGGCAGCCATGCAGCGTTGAAGAGCGGCATGCTCTGCGCGGAAGCCGCCTTTGCCGCGTTGCAGGCCGGGCGTTCGCACGACGAGCTGAGCGCCTACCCCGAGGCCTTCAAGACCAGCTGGCTGTTCGAGGAGCTCGACCGCTCGCGCAACTTCAAGCAATGGTTCAAGAAGGGCGCGTTGATCGGCGCACTGATGACCGGCATCGAACAATGGCTGCTGCCCAAGCTGGGCTTCAAGAGTCCGCCGTGGACGATCCACCGCACGCAGCCCGACCACGTGGCGCTGCGCCCCGCAGCCGAATGCACGCCGATCGACTACCCCAAGCCCGACGGCAAGCTCACCTTCGACCGACTCTCCAGCGTGTTCATCAGCAACACCAACCACGAGGAGCAGCAGCCGGCGCACCTGACGCTGAAGGACGCGAGCGTGCCGGTGGGCATCAACCTGGCGCGCTTTGCCGGGCCCGAATCGCGCTACTGCCCGGCTGGCGTGTACGAGTTCGTGAAGAACGACGACAACTCCGACCGGCTGCAGATCAACGCGCAGAACTGCGTGCATTGCAAGACCTGCGACATCAAGGACCCGACGCAGAACATCGTCTGGGTCACGCCCGAGGGCGGCGGCGGGCCCAACTACGCGGGGATGTAGCCCGTCTAGGCCGGCACGGCGGGCTTCAGCGCCCGTTCACCCCGCACCAGCGCGCCATGAACAGCGCGAGCACCTGCGTCACCTCCATCATGCTGTCGATCGACACCCACTCGTCGATGCCGTGGGTATTGCCCGACTGCGGGCCGTAGCAGGTGGCGGGGATGCCGCCATAGAGCTGGAAGAAGCGCGCATCGGTGGTCGCGGTGCTGGCGATCAGCGCCATCTGGCCACCGGCCACCTCGTGGTGGCAGGCCTTCAGCGTGTCGATCATCGGCTGGTTGATGTCGACCAGCATGCCTTCGGCCTGGAAACCTTCGTAGATCAGCTCGTAGCGCACGCTGCCCTTCTTCGGGTGCGCCTCGTAGGCGGCCTTGACCACGGCCTCGATCAGCGCGCGCACCTGCGCCGGCTTCATGCCGGGGTAAAAGCCGATGCGCACGTCGGCACGGCATTGCGTGGCCACCGACGAGGCCCATTCGCCACCCGACAGCTTGCCGATGTTGAAGTTGATGGGGTGGTCGTGGTGCGTATAGTGCGGGTGCCGGTTCGCCGGCTCGTTCCACCGCGCCTCGATCTCCTTCAGCTTGGCGCACAGGTACTGCGCGAACTCGATCGCCGCCACCCCCGTCTGCGCCACCGCGGCATGCACCGGCATGCCCAGCACTTCGATGCCCACCCACATCACGCCCATCTGCCCGGTCATGATGCCGGGGATGGGCTCCGGGATCAGCGCCGCATCACCCTGGTAGCCCTGCACCAGGCAGGCCAGCGCGCCGTTGCCGGTGCACTCCTCCTCGATCACCGATTGCAGAACCACCGGCGCGGCGGGCTCGCAGCCCAACCGACGCAGCGCCTCGAAGGCCATGCAGTAGGCGACGATACCCGCCTTCATGTCGCCGCTGCCGCGGCCATAGAGCTTGTCGCCGTCGATCCAGGGCTCGAAGGGCGGGCGTGTCCACAGCCGCTGTGCACCCACCGGGACCACGTCGATGTGGCCGTTGAGGATCAATGACTTGCCGCGCACCGGGCCTTTCGGCTGGTGCACACCGACGACGTTGCGCCGGCCTGCGTAGGACACGATCGACGGCGAATAGCCCGGATGATCGCGGATCTTGTCCTCGTCGATCTCGAATTCGTCGACGCGCAGGCCGAGCTGCTTGAACTGCTGCGCCATCAGGCGCTGCGCCCCAGCTTCTTCGCCCAGCAACGAGGGCTCGGCCACCAGCTGGCACAGCAGCTCCACCGCCGGCGTGCGCAGTTCGGAAACCGCCGCACGGATGACCTGGGCGTCGAGGGTCTCGGTCAGGATGGCGGACATGGGCTGCTCCGGTGGACTGTGGGCTGGCGCACTGTAGCGCGCCATGGCGCCACCGCTATAGTTTTGCTCAACCCACAGGAGTCCGAACATGAACCCCATCCGCTTCGACGAACGTGTCGCCCTGGTCACCGGCGCCGGCGGCGGACTGGGCCGCTCCCATGCGCTGGAGTTGGCGCGGCGCGGCGCCAAGGTGGTGGTCAATGACCTCGGCGGCACGGTCAACGGCGTCGGCGGCGACCATACCGCAGCCGACAAGGTGGTGGCCGAGATCCGCGCCTCCGGCTTCGAGGCCGTGCCCAACCACGACAACATCGCCACCGCCGAAGGTGCGCGCCGGCTGGTGCAGTGCGCACTGGACCACTTCGGCCGCGTCGACGTGCTGATCAACAACGCCGGCATCCTGCGCGACAAGTCTCTGGCCAAGATGGAGCCGGCCGACTTCGAATCGGTGGTCGCGGTACATCTGCTCGGCTCGGCATGGTGTTCGCAAGCGGTGCTGAGCACCATGCAGGGCCGGGCCTACGGCCGCATCGTCATGACCACCTCCGCCGCCGGCCTGTATGGAAACTTCGGCCAGACCAACTACGGCGCCGCCAAGCTGGGCATCGTCGGGCTGATGAACTCGCTCAAGCTCGAAGCCGGCAAGTACGGCATCCTGGTCAACACCGTCGCGCCGGTGGCGCTGACACGCATGACCGAAGGCCTGCCCTTCAGCGCGATGCTCAAGGAAGCCACGCCCGAACGCGTCACTGCCGCAGTGGCCTTCATGGCCAGCGAAGCCTGCAGCTTCAGCGGCGAGATCGTCGCCGCAGGTGCCGGCTATTTCGCCCGGGTGCAGATGATGGAAAGCCAGGGCGTGCACCTGGCCGGCAACGACATCACGCCCGAAGGCGTGGCCGCCCACTGGGAGCGCATCGCCGACATGTCGGCTGCGCGCCCCTTCGACTCGGCCAGCGCCGCGTTGATGGGCGCCTTTGCCTCGGAGTAGTCAGACGTCGACTTCGATGCCGTCGCCGTGCAGCTCCATCAGCTCGCGGCGCGCCGCGGCCTCGCCCTTGCCCATCAACTTGGTCAGCAACAGCACGGTGGCATCGAAACCCGCCGGCCCATAGGCCACCGGCAGCAGCCGGCGCGTGTCGGGGTTGAGTGTGGTATCCCACAGCTGCTCGGCGTTCATCTCTCCCAGGCCCTTGAAGCGGCTGATGCTCCAGCTGCCGTCGCGCACACCTTCCTTGCGCAGCTTGTCCAGCGTGGCTTCGAGCTCACCTTCGTCCAGAGCATAGATCTTGGCTGCCGGCTTCTTGCCACGCGCCGGCGCATCGACGCGGAACAGCGGCGGCCTGGCCACGTAGACATGACCGCGCTCGATCAGCTTGGGGAAGTGGCGCAGGAAGAGTGTGAGCAGCAGCACCTGGATGTGCGATCCGTCGACATCGGCATCGCTGAGGATGCACACCTTGCCGTAGCGCAGCCCGCCGAAGTCGGGCTCGTCGTTCGGGCCATGCGGGTCCACGCCCACCGCCACCGCGATGTCGTGGATCTCGTTGTTGGCAAACAGCCGGTCGCGTTCCACTTCCCATGAGTTGAGCACCTTACCGCGCAGCGGCAGGATGGCCTGCGTTTCCTTGTCGCGGCCCATCTTGGCGCTGCCGCCGGCCGAATCGCCCTCGACCAGGAAGACCTCATTCAGGTTCAGGTCGCGGCTTTCGCAATCGGTCAGCTTGCCGGGCAGCACGGCCACGCCGGAGCCCTTGCGCTTTTCCACCTTCTGCGATGCGCGCTGCCGCGTCTGCGCCTGGCGGATCACCAGGTCGGCCAGCTTCTTGCCGTACTCCACATGCTGGTTCAGCCACAGCTCCAGCGCCGGCTTGACATAGGCCGACACCAGGCGCAACGCGTCACGGCTGTTCAGCCGCTCCTTGATCTGGCCCTGGAACTGCGGGTCCAGCACCTTGGCACTGAGCACGAAGCTGGCGCGCGAGAACACGTCCTCGGGCATCAGCTTCACGCCCTTGGGGATCAGTGAATGCAGTTCGATGAAGCCCTTGATCGCGCCGAACAGCCCATCCTTCAGCCCGGCCTCGTGCGTTCCGCCCACCAGCGTGGGGATCAGGTTGACATAGCTCTCGCGCAGCGTGGCGCCGTCCTCGGTGAAGGCCACGCACCAGGCCGCGCCCTCGCCTTCGGCGAAGTTCTCGGTCTCGTTGCCAGTGGCGTACTGCTCGCCTTCGAACAGCGGGATCAGCGGCTCGGCGGCGAGATGCTGGTTCAGGTAGTCGCGCAGCCCACCCTTGTAGGTCCAAGTCTGGGTTTCGTTCGACTTCTCCTGCGTCAGCGTGACCGTCACGCCGGGCATCAGCACCGCCTTGCTGCGCAGCAGGTGCATCAGCTCGTGCCTTGGCAGTTCGGCGCTGTCGAAGTACTTGGCATCGGGCCAGACGCGCACGCAGGTGCCCTGCTTGCGATCGCCCGGCGCGGCCTTGCGCACGGCCAGCGCTTCGATCACGTCGCCGCCGCCGAAGGCCAGCGTCGCGACCTGGCCCTCGCGCCACACCGTCACCTGCAGACGCTTGGCCAATGCGTTGGTGACACTGACGCCCACGCCGTGCAGACCGCCGGAAAAGCTGTAGGCGCCGCCCGCGCCCTTGTCGAACTTGCCCCCGGCATGCAGCCGCGTGAACACGATCTCGACCACCGGCACCTGCTCTTCGGGGTGCAGGCCGAAGGGGATGCCGCGGCCGTCGTCGTCGACGCTGACCGAGCCGTCGGCATGCAGCGTCAATGCAATGCGCTTGCCGAAGCCGGCCAGGGCCTCGTCGGCGGCGTTGTCAATCACCTCCTGGATCACATGCAACGGATTGTCGGTGCGCGTGTACATGCCCGGCCGCTGCTTGACGGGCTCCAGGCCCTTCAGCACGCGGATCGAGGCCTCGCCGTACGTTCCTTGTTTTGCCATGGCGCGGATTCTAGGAGTGCGCCCTCGGCGCCTCGAAGCTCAGCCGCTAGGACCCCGCCCAGGCACGGCTGTAGCGCGCCATCGTCAACCCCGCGATGTCGATGTCGGGCTTGCGACCGGCCACCAGATCGGCAATGACGCGGCCGGTGCCGGCGGCCATGGTCCAGCCCAGCGTACCGTGACCAGTGGCCAGCAGCAGGTTGGCCAGCGGCGTGGGGCCCACGATCGGCGTGCCGTCGGGCGTCATCGGCCGCAGGCCGCACCAGAAGCTGGCCTGGGACACATTACCGCCCTTGGGGAACAGGTCGGTCACCACATGCTCCAGCGTGGCGCGCCGCGCCTCACGCAGCTTCAGGCTGTAGCCAGCCAGCTCGGCCGTGCCGCCGACGCGGATGCGATCGCCCAGGCGCGTGACGGCCACCTTGTGCGTCTCGTCCATGATGGTCGATTCGGGTGCGAACTGCGCATCGCTGATCGGCACGGTGATCGAATACCCCTTCACCGGGTACACCGGCACACGCAGGCCCAGCGGCTGCAGCAGCAGCGGCGAATAGCTGCCCAGCGCCAGCACGTAGCGATCGGCGCGCTGCACGCCGTCGTCGGTACGCACGCCGCTGATGCGGCCGCCCTGCTGCTCCAGTGCCTGGATGTTCGTGCCCCAGCGGAAACTCACGCCCAGGCCCTGCGCCATCTCGGCCAGGCGGTTGCTGAACTTGAAGCAGTCGCCGGTCTCGTCGCCGGGCAGGCGCAAGGCACCCACGAACTTCTCCTTCGTCAGCGCCAGGGCCGGCTCGACCTTGACGAAGCCGTCGCGGTCGAGCAGTTCGTAGGGCACCTTGTAATCCTTCAGGATCTGGATGTCCTTGGCTGTGCCGTCCAGCTGCGCCTGGGTGCGGAACAGCTGCAGCGTGCCCAGCGCGCGGTCATCGTAGGCGATGCCGGTGTCGGCGCGCAGCGCCTTCAGGCAGTCGCGGCTGTACTCGGCAATCGGCACCATGCGGCTCTTGTTGATGGCGTACGCGCGTTCGGTGCAGTTGGCCAGCATGGCCGCGCCCCAGCGCCACATGGCCGGATCCAGCAGCGGCCAGATGACCAGCGGGCTGTGCGTCATCAGCATCCACTTGACGGCCTTCAGCGGCACGCCCGGCCCGGCCCAGGGCGACGAATAGCCGGGTGACACCTCGCCGGCGTTGGCGAAGCTGGTTTCCAGCGCCGGACCGTCCTGCCGGTCGAGCACCTGCACCTCGTGGCCGTCGCGGGCCAGGTAGTAGGCCACGCTGGTCCCGATGACCCCGCTGCCAAGCACGAGCACCTTCACGTCGTTCCCCTCTCCATGGTCGCAATGTAGCCGCAGGAGCCAGGTGCGCCGCTTTGAGCTAGATTCGCAGGGTGAAGTCCCATGCAACAAGCGCGCCTGTCACTCTGTCACTGACGCAGGTCCTGCTGTGCGGCGCCGCGGTGGTGACGCTGTCGATGGGCATCCGCCACGGCTTCGGCCTGTTCCTGCAGCCGCTGACGATGGACCGCGGCTGGTCGCGAGAGACCTTCGCCTTCGCCCTCGCGGTGCAGAACCTGGTGTGGGGCTTGTTCGGGCCGCTGGCCGGCATGGTGGCCGACCGCCACGGCGCCTTCCGCGTGCTGCTGGTGGGCGGACTGCTCTATGCCGGCGGGCTGGTGCTGATGGCGCTTTCCACTTCCGGGCTGGCCTTCACCGGCAGCGCCGGGCTGATGCTCGGCATGGCGCAGGCCGGCACCACCTATGCCATCGTCTTTGGCGTGATCGCACGCAACGTCGTGCCGGAGAAGCGCTCGTGGGCCATGGGCATGGCGGCGGCAGCCGGCTCCTTCGGCCAGTTCCTGATGGTGCCGGTGGAAAACTGGCTGATCGGCGGCTGGGGCTGGCAGAACGCGCTGTTCGTGCTGGGCCTGATGGCCTTGATGATCCTGCCGCTGGCCTTCGGATTGCGCGAGCCGGCAATGGCCTCGGGCAGCGGTGCGCCGAAGCAGAGCGTGCGCGCTGCGTTGCGCGAAGCCTTCGGCCACGGCGGCTTCAGGCTGCTGACCGCCGGCTACTTCGTTTGCGGCTTCCAGGTGGTGTTCATCGGCGTGCACATGCCCAGCTACCTGAAGGACCAGGGCCTGGCACCCGGCGTGGCCACCATGGCACTGGCGCTCATCGGCCTGTTCAATATCTTCGGCACCTACATCGCCGGCAGCCTGGGCCAGCGCCTGTCCAAGCCGCGCATGCTGTCGGCGATCTACCTGCTGCGCTCGCTGGTCATCGTCATCTTCATCGGCCTGCCGCTGACGCCCTGGAGCGTGTACCTGTTCGCCGCGGCGATGGGCCTGCTGTGGCTGTCGACGGTGCCGCTGACCAACGCGGCGGTGGCACAGATCTTCGGCGTGCAGTACATGTCGATGCTGGGCGGCATCGTTTTCCTGAACCACCAGCTCGGCTCCTTCCTGGGCGCCTGGCTCGGCGGCAAGCTCTATGAGTCCACCGGCAGCTACGACATCGTCTGGTGGATCGCGGTGGCCTTGGGCGTGTTCGCGGCGGTGGTCAACTGGCCGGTGCGCGAAACCCCGATCGTGCGGCCCATGCCGCAGCCGGCGTGATGCAGCGCGGCGCACGCATCGGCATCGCGCTGCTGCTCACGGCGGTGCTGGCCCTCGTGTTCCTCAGCTACCTGAACCCGCACCTTGCAGTGGACCTGGCCAACCGTGTCTGGGCCTGTTTCTGACACCTCGCCCTGGGTCCGACGCTGGGCCCCGCTGGTCCGCCCCGGCGGGCGCGTGCTCGACCTAGCCTGCGGCAGCGGCCGCCACGTGCGCTGGCTGGCCGCGCAAGGCTTTGCGGTGACCGCGGTCGACCGCGATGCGGCCGCGCTGCAGCCGCTGACCGCCATTGCCCAGGTGGTGGTGGCCGACCTGGAAGGCGCGCCCTGGCCATTGCCTGGCACGCGCTTCGATGCGGTGGTCGTCACCAACTACCTGTGGCGGCCACTGTGGCCCGAACTGCTGGGTGCGCTGGCCGAGGGCGGAGTGCTGATCTACGAGACCTTCGCCGACGGCAACCAGAGCGTCGGCAAGCCCTCGCGTCCGGATTTCCTGCTGCGCCATGGCGAACTGCTGGAGGTGGCCCGCGGCCTGCGTGTGGTCGCCTATGAGGACGGCTACCTGGAGCCCCCGCCCCGCTACCTGCAGCGCATTGCCGCGGTGGCCGACGGCGCGCCGCACCGGCGCTACCCGCTTTACGTGAGCCCCGCCCCGGGCGCGTAAAATCAGGCGATTCCAAGGAAAGCGCATGAACCCAATTGTTGGCAGCATCGTCGCCCTGGTCACCCCGATGCATGAAGACGGCAGCGTCGACTACGCCTCGCTGCGCCGCCTGATCGACTGGCACATCGCCGAAGGCACCGACTGCATCGGCGTGGTCGGCACGACCGGCGAATCGCCGACGGTGTCGATGGAAGAGAACTGCGAGATCATCCGCGTCGCCGTCGAGCAGGCTGCGGGCCGGGTGCCGATCATGGCCGGCACCGGCGCCAACGCCACCAGCGAGGCCATCGAACTGACGCGCTATGCCAAATCAGTCGGCGCCGACTGCCACCTGTCGGTGGTGCCCTACTACAACCGACCGTCGCAGGAAGGCATCTACCAGCACTTTCGCGCCGTGGCCGAGGCCGTGGACCTGCCGATGGTGCTGTACAACGTGCCCGGCCGCACCGTGGCCGACATGAGCGTCGACACTGTCGTGCGCCTGGCGCAGGTGGACCGCATCATCGGCCTGAAAGAGGCCAGCGGCGACATCGCGCGGGCGGCCTGGCTGGTCAAGCGCCTGCCAAAGAGCTTTAGCCTGTATTCAGGCGACGACGGCACCGCCGTGGCGCTGATGCTGCTGGGCGGCCGCGGCAACGTCAGCGTCACCGCCAACGTCGCACCCAAGCTGATGCACGAACTGTGCATGGCGGCCATCGAAGCCCAGGTGCGCCGCGCCACCGAGATCCACCTGCGGCTGCTGCCGCTGCACCGCGACCTGTTCTGCGAGCCGAGCCCGGCACCGACCAAGTGGGCCATGTCGCAACTGGGCCTGTGCGGCGCCGCGGTGCGCCTGCCGATCACGCCGCTGACCGCGGCCGGCCAGGCCACGGTGGCGCAAGCCCTGCTCGACAGCGGCCTGCGTTGACGCGTCGCTGCGGGAACTTGCGCCGTCGGCCCTGCCCTAACTCACGCTTGTATCGCGTGCCACCCGAGGCACGTCGGAGATCCGAATTGAACCGTCTACCTGGTGGCAAGCCCTCTGTCCTGAGCATGCTGGTGCTGGCGGCCGCATTGAGCGGCTGCTCGGGCGGACTGTTCTCGGGAGACCGCGTCGACTACCGCAGCGCAGCCACCAAGATGAATCCGCTGGAGGTGCCGCCCGACCTGGCGCAGTTGCAGCGCGACGGGCGCTACCAGCAGCAACGCGGCACGATCAGTGCCAGCGCCATGCCTGCCGGTGGCACTGCGGTGCGCACCAGTGCACCCTTGGTCGCGCCGGGCGAATTGGCTGGGTACCGCGTGGAGAAGGACGAGCACCGGCGCTGGCTGAGCGTGCCCAAGCCGCCGGAGCAGGTATGGCCGCTGATCGTCAGCTTCTGGCAGGACCTAGGTTTCACGCTCACGAAAAACGATGCATCCGCCGGCGTGCTGGAAACCAACTGGGCCGAGAACCGCGCCAAGCTGCCTCAGGACATCATCCGCAAGTCCCTGGGGTCCTTGCTCGACTCGGCGTACTCCACCGGCGAGATGGACCAGTACCGCACGCGCATCGAACGCACGTCGAATGGCAGCGAAATCTTCGTCACCCACAGGGGCATGATCGAGGTCTACACCAACCCCCAGAAGGACTTCACCAAGTGGGAGCCGCGGCCCAGTGACCCTGATCTCGAGAATGAGATCCTGGCGCGGCTGTTGGTCAAGCTGGGCGCCACCGAAACGATGGCGCGCAACGCGTTGGCCAATCCGGTGTCCGCTCCGCCTACAAAGGAGCGCGCACGCGTGCTGGCCGACAAGCCGGCCGCCACGCTCGAGGTCGATGACGGCCTCGACCGTGCCTGGCGCCGCGTCGGCATCGCGCTCGACCGCTCTGGCTTCACCGTCGAGGACCGTGACCGCACGGCGGGCGTGTATTTCGTGCGCTATGTCGACCCGAAGACCGCTGGCCAGGACGCCGCGCCGGGCTTCTTCGCCAAGCTGTTCGGTGCCAGCACCGACACCAGTGCGGCGGCGGTCAAGTACCAGGTGTCGTTGAAGAGCGAGGGCACCAAGACCATCGTTTCTGTACTCAACTCACAGGGCGCGCCCGACGCCGGCGAGAACAGCAAGCGCATCGTCGCGGTGTTGGTCGACGAACTGAAATAGGTTCGTTCGCCAAGAAACGATAAAGCCGCCCGAGGGCGGCTTTTGATTGCCGGCCGCGCACCGGCCCGTAGCGATCAGTTCTTGACAGCCGACGCAGCAGCGTCCACAGCCTTGGCAGCGGCATCCTTGGCTTCGACGGCGGCGGCAGCGGTCGCCGAAGCGGCGCCCACTACAGCGGACGCGGCGCTGTCGGCGGCACCAGCCACAGCCGAAGCAGCGGCAGCGGCGGGCGCTGCCACAGCGGCAGCAGCCGAGGCGGCTGCAGCAGCCGGCGTCGCAGGCATTTCTTCCTTCTTACCGCAAGCGGCCAGGGCAACGGCAGCAACCAGCGAGGCCAACACGAGTGACTTGTTCATCGGAAATCTTCCTCTAAGAGTTTGAAGGGAAACGGATCGGGTCTCTAGCAGGTCCTTTGCGTCGAAGGCAGGACCCGCCACGTCGTACCAAGGCCGGCAATAGCTTCGTCAGCCCAGCTTTTGATTATAGAAGGGCTAGTGGATTTCCCTATAGACCCAGCGTCGTCGCGGCAAAGGCGCGTTCCGAGCGTTGCAGGAGCGCATCAGTCTGCTCGCGCGCCAGGCGCAGCGACGCTGGCTCGGTGCTGATCCAGCCACGCCAGTGGACCTTGTCCAAGAGCCGCACCAGCACGGTGCGGTCGGCCAGCAGCAGGCACGGCAGCTCTGCCACATCGTCCTCAGCCGGGCTAAAGGCTGCAATGGCGTGCGACCAGATTCGATAGCAGGCGACGAAGCGCGCATGACGCCGGCGCAGCAACTCGTAGTCGCTGGCCAGCAGCACCAGGTGGCGCTGCGGCAGGCACAGCCAGTCGGTCAGCCGTTGCAGCAAGGCCGGGTCGTCGAGTGGCCAGTCTGCAAAATCGCTGTCGGCCCAGAGCATGCGGCGCGCGCGTTGTGCCATGGCTCGGTCCAGTGCTTCGTGTACCGCATCGACGAAGCCGCTGCGCGAATCGATGGCCTGCTGCCGCGGCAGGCTGTCGTTTCCGTCCATTCACACCCCCTGCAACCAGCCGGCGTCTGCCCAGTCGTCCAGCGTGGCGCGCGCGTCGGCACTGAGGCCAGCCACGTCGGCCGCGGTCAGGCTCCGCCGGTCCGACAACTGCCGCAGCAGCCGCGCGTCACGGCCGCCGGCGCGAAAGGACTCGCCGTTGATGAACACATGTCGCTTGTCGTACATCATTCGCGTTCGCCGGTCCAGCACCAGACCGCCGGTGAGAGTCGTGTGCCTCAGCAGTGCGTCGAACCAGACCCTGGCCTTCGGCTCGGTCAGCCATTCGCCCAGGCAACGGTCCAGGACCTGCGGGTCGCGCAGCGCGGCCTGCAGCGCTTGGGTGGCGAAGGCCTGCAGCGCCGGCGGAATGGCTCCAGGTGCGGATGTGGCGTCCTGCCCGGCATCGCCATACAGGCGCTCCCGGCCGGCGGGCTCGAGGTCCTGCGCCAGCCGCGAGAGCAGTTCGCGTGCCAGTTCCGCGGGCCCCGGCGCGCGGAAGCCCACCGAGGCGGTCATGCATTCGCCCACCGCCACGCCGTCGTGTGCCCACAGCGGTGGCAGGTAGAGCATGTCGCCGGGCTCGAGCAGCCACTCCTGCTCGGGCTGAAAGTGGCGCAGGATCTTCAGCGGCAGCCCGTCGACCAAGGTGCGGTCCCCGGCGCGGCCGATGCGCCAGCGACGCTTTCCTTGCACCTGGATCAGGAACACGTCATAGGAATCGAGGTGCGGCCCGACCCCACCGCCATCGCTGGCATAGGACAGCATCAGGTCGTCCAGCCGCGCGTCGGGCACAAAACGGAAGCGCGCCAGCAGCTCGTGTGCCGACTGAAGATGCAGGTCCAGCCCCTGCACCAGCAGCGTCCAGCCGGCTTGGGACAGTGGTGGCAGCGCACGCCGCGGCAGCGGGCCGTGGCGCAGCGTCCAACCCCGGGCGCCATGCACCACCAAGCGCGATTCGACCGCATCGCTGGCGGCCAGCGCAAACAGCTCCGGCCGCGGCAGAGGTGCGGTCACGCCCGGCAGCGCCTGGCGTACCAGCAGCGGCTTCTTCTGCCAGTGCCGGCGCATGAACTGCTGCGGTGACAACCCGCCCAGCAAGGGCAGCGCGAGGTTCAGGTTCATGACCGGATTGTGGCCAAGAAGCGCGGCGCGGCGGTGGGGTGGCGATGGCGGTATGCGATCATTCTGCGATGAAGATTGCCGCACCTTGCGTGGTGAGCCTGACGTGGACGCTGTCCGACACCACCGGTGAGGTGATCGACGAGCTGGCCGAGCCGGTGGAGTTCTTCTGCGGCGGCCAGGACCTGCTGCCCAAGGTGGAGGAAGCGCTGCTTGGCCAGCAGGCCGGACACGAGGCGCACCTGCACTTGGAGCCCGAGCATGCCTTCGGCGACTACCGCAGCGAGCTGGTGTGCTTCGAGGCGCGGGAGTTGTTTCCCGAAAAGCTCGAAACGGGCATGCATTTCGAGGGCTTGCCTCCTGGAAGCGTGACGCCCGGCATGCCGCCTGACGTTCTGTACGCGGTGACCGAGATCTACCCGTCGCACGTGGTGCTGGACGGCAACCACCCGCTTGCTGGCATGGCGCTGCGCCTGAAGCTGAAGGTGCGCGATGTACGCGAGGCCAGCGACGATGAAATCGCGGCCGGCACGCTCGGCACGGCAGGCATCACGGTGCTGAACACCGCGCCGCCGAGCGCGCCCACGCACTGAGATTCAGTGCTTGCCGGTCGAGCCGAAACCGCCCTCGCCGCGCGAGGATTCGTTGAAGGCTTCAACCCGCTCGAAGCGCGCCTGCACCACCGGCACGATAACCATCTGAGCGATGCGCTCCATCGGTTGCACGGTGAAGGCATCGCGGCCGCGGTTCCAGCAACTGACCATCAGCGGGCCCTGGTAGTCGCTGTCGATCAGCCCGACCAGGTTGCCGAGCACGATGCCGTGCTTGTGCCCCAGGCCGGAGCGCGGCAGCAGCATCGCCGCCAGGCCGGGGTCGCCGATGTGCATCGCCAGGCCGGTCGGGATCAGCGTGGCCTGTCCCGGCTCGACGACCAGCGGCGCATCCAGGCAGGCGCGCAGGTCCAGCCCGGCGCTTCCGGGCGTGGCATAGGCCGGCAGGTGTTCGGCCATGCGCGCATCGAGCAGCTTGATCTCGATGGTGGTCATGGCTGCTTCACCGCCAGCCGTGCGGCGATGTCGGCGACCAGCGCACGCGCGAGATGCAGCTTGCTGCCGCTGGGCAGCTCGCGCTCGCCGTGTGCGTCGACCAGCAGCAGCGTGTTGTCGTCGCGGCCAAAGGTGTCCGGGCCGATGTTGCCGACGATCAGCGGCACGTTCTTGCGCAGCCGCTTCTCGCGCGCGTGCTTGGCCAGCTCGTGGCTCTCGGCGGCAAAGCCCACGCAGTAAGGCCGGTCCGGCAGCCGCGCCACCTCGGCCAGAATGTCGGGGTTCTCGGTCATCGGGATGCTCGGGGCATGGCCGCTGCCGTCCTTCTTGATCTTCTGCATGCCGCAAGCCGCAGGCCGCCAGTCGGCCACCGCCGCGGTGGCGACGAAGACATCGTGCTGCGCCGCCAGCGACAGCACCGCATCGTGCATCTGCAGCGCACTGCGCACGTCGATGCGGGTCACGTGGCGCGGCGTGGGCAGGTGCACCGGGCCGGCGACCAGCGTCACCTGCGCGCCGGCCTCCTGCGCCGCACGCGCGAGGGCAAAACCCATCTTGCCGCTGGACAGGTTGGTGATGCCGCGCACCGGGTCGATGGCCTCGAAGGTGGGGCCAGCGGTGATCAGCATGCGCTTGCCGGAGAGGAGCTTCGGCTGGAAGAAGGCCACCAGCTCTTCGCACAGCTCGGTGGCTTCGAGCATGCGGCCGTCGCCGATCTCGCCACAGGCCTGATCGCCCGCGGCCGGGCCCAGGATGATGCTGCCGTCGGCTCGCAGCTGCGCCAGGTTGCGCTGCGTGGCCGGGTGGGCCCACATCTCGCGGTTCATCGCCGGGGCCAGCAGCAGCGGGCAGCGTTCGATCGGGCGGGCCAGGCACAGCAGGCTCAGCAGCTCGTCGGCCCGGCCCTGCGCCAGCTTGGCCATGAAGTCGGCGCTGGCCGGCGCCACCAGCACCGCATCGGCCTCGCGGGTGAGGTTGATGTGCGCCATGGCGTTGGGTTCGCGCGCATCCCACTGACTGGTGTATACGCTGCGGTTGGACAGCGCCTGCATCGTCACCGGCGTGATGAACATCGCCGCGGCCTCGGTCATCACCACCTGCACCGTAGCGCCGTGGCGCACCAGCTCGCGCACCAGTTCGGCCGACTTGAAGCAGGCGATGCCGCCGCTCAGGCCGAGCACGATGTGGCGGCCTTGCAGGTCCAGGGGTTCGCTCATGTTGGCGCGCACTCTAGCTCAAGGCGTGCCGTCGGCGGCGCCATGGCACTTCTTGTACTTCTTGCCGCTGCCGCAGGGGCAGGGGTCGTTGCGGCCCGGGGTGGGTTCGACGCGGCGCGGCGCGGGTCGCGGCGCATGGTCCACCCAGTAGCAGCGCAGGTCCTGCAGCGCCAGGCAAGCCTCGTCGACCAGTTCATCGCGGCTGAGCCGCTGGCCCGGGTAACGCAGTGCAAGGTCGGCCTCGAGCTGCGCCGCGTCGCGCTGCGCCAGTGCCTCGATGGCGCGCAGGCTGCCGTCGTACCAGGCGGCGTCCTCGTCGTCCTCGGGCGGGGCCACCCAGTCCTCGGCAAAGGTCCGGATGGCCTCCAGCACGCCCAGCGCCCACAGTTCGCCGAACAGCGGCCAGTCCTCGGCCTGTTCGGCAGTAAGCTTGCCTTCGGCGACGAGCGCATCGCGCGCCTCGTTGCCATGGTCGCCAAGCAGTGGCGAAAGGCGCAGCAGGTCCGGCTCGTCGAACAGCGGCTGGGCCTCGAGCTGCGAGGCCAGCACCTGCCAGCGCCGTTGCAGCGTGTCGAGCGCCTGCTGCACGTCCTGAGGGTCAGCGAAGGTGCGCTCCCAGGCATCGCCCAGCAGCCGCGGCAGCCACTCCACCGGCGTCATGGCCCGCGGGCCAGCCAGCAGCGCGGCCATGCAGCCGTCCAGCCACTCCGGCGATACCCGTTCGTCGAATCCGGCCAGGCGCTCGCACAGCACCTCCAGCGCCTGGATTTCTTCGTCCGTGCTGTCGCGCGCTTTCATGGCCACGCATCATGTCATGCCCGCCGCCGCCGATGGCGCACACTGTGGGCTATGCGACATCGAAGCTTGCTCGGGCTACTCGGCGGGTGCTTGGCAGCCGCTGTGACCTGCGCCGAACCCGCCCGGCTACTGATCTTCGGCGAGCAGCACGACCAGCCCGACCAGCAGCGCCAGGTGGCGGCCGAACTGCAGGCGCTGGCCGAACGCGGCCAGCTCAGCGCGGTGGTGCTGGAGATGGCCGAGCAGCCGCAGCGCACCAGTACCCTGCCCCGCGACGCCAGCGAGGCCGCGGTGCGCGATGCGCTGCAATGGAAAGGCTGGCCCTGGGAGCCCTATGCGGCGGTCGTGATGAACGCGGCACGCGCCGGCGTGCCGGTACTGGGCGGCAACCTGCCACGAGCAGCCATGCGCAGCGCCATGGCCGACAGTTCGTTGGACGCATTGGTCGACGCCGTCGTGCAGGCTGTGCTGACCGATGCCGTGCGCAACGGACACTGCAAGCTGCTGCCGGCGTCGCAGGAGCCCGGCATGGTGCGCATCCAGATCGCACGCGACCAGGCGATGGCTCGCGTCGCAGCAGAGGCGCTGCGCATTGCGCCGGCGGGTTCGACGGTGCTGCTGCTCACCGGCGCGCAACATGCCTCGCGCGATCGCGGTGTGCCCATGCACCTGGCCAGGATCGACGCCACACTCCCGGTGCGGGTGGTGATGTTCGGCGAGGCCACCTCGGGCCTGGTGAGCGACGAGTGGCGCCCTGCGGTGTACACGCCCCAGGAAGACCATTGCGAGGCACTGCGCAAACGCCTGGCCGCAGCGCCAGTCGCCTCGTCCCCCGCGCGCTGAGCGGCGCCGCCGCTCAGACCTGCGGCTCAGACCCGCTCGGCCACCCAGCCGCGCACCGAATCCAGCGCCGCCGCCAGCTTCGACGCGTCGGTGCCGCCAGCCATGGCCATGTCGGGCTTGCCGCCACCCTTGCCGCCCACCTGTTGGGCGACGAAGTTGACCAGCTCGCCGGCCTTGATCCTGGCCATGCGGTCGGCCGTCACGCCGGCGGCCAGTTGCACCTTGCCCCCGTCCACCGTAGCCAGCACGATCGCCGCGCTCTTCAGCTTGTCCTTCAGCTTGTCCAGCGTCTCGCGCAGCGCCTTGGCATCCGCCCCCTGCAGCGTGGCGGCCAGCACCTTGATGCCGCCCACCTCCACCGCTCGGGCCAGCAGCTCGTCGCCCTGCGTCGAGGCCAGCTTGCCCTTCAACGCGTCGAGCTCCTTCTCCAGGCCGCGCACTTGGTCGAGCAGCGCGTTGACACGTGCGGGCACCTCGGGCTTGAGCACGCGCAGCGTGCCGGCCACGCCGCCGAGCGCGTCTTCCATGCCCTGCACGTAGGCCAGCGAGTTGTCGCCGGTCAGCGCCTCGACGCGGCGCACGCCAGCCGCCACGCCGCCCTCAGCGACGATGGTGAACAGACCGATGTCTCCGGTGCGCTGCACATGCGTGCCGCCGCAAAGCTCGCGGCTGGTGCCGATGTCGAGCACACGCACCTCGTCGCCGTACTTCTCGCCGAAGAGCATCATCGCACCGGCCTTCTGCGCCGCCTCGATCGGCATCAACTGCGCCTTCACCGGCGCATTGGCCAGCACCTCGGCATTGACCAACTGCTCGACCTTGCGGATCTGATCGTTGCTCAGCGGCGCGTTGTGCGCGAAGTCGAAGCGCGTGCGCTCGGCATTCACCAGCGAGCCCTTCTGCTGCACATGCGCGCCCAGTACCTCACGCAACGCCTTGTGCATCAGGTGCGTGGCGCTGTGATTGCGCACGGTCTTCGCGCGCCGCTCGGCATCGACACGCGCGATGAATTCATCGCCGACTTCTATCTCGCCTTCGACAACGCGGCCATGGTGTCCGAAGACCGCGGCCTGGATCTTCAGCGTGTCGTCGATGACCACACGCGAACGTGCGTTGCGCAGCTCGCCGCTGTCGCCGACCTGGCCGCCGCTTTCGGCATAGAAAGGCGTGTGATCGAGCACGATCACCACGTCGTCGCCGGCGCGTGCGCGCTGCACCGGCGACCCGTCGATGTAGATCGACGTGACATGGGAGTGCTCGCACACCAGGTGCTCGTAGCCGTGGAAGGCGGTGGCCGCGCCGCTGTACTCCAGCCCCTGCGCCATCTTGAACTTGGCCTTGGCGCGCGCCTGCTCGCGCTGGCGCTGCATGGCCGCGTCGAAGCCGGCACTGTCGACCGTGACATTGCGCTCGCGGCAGACGTCGGCCGTCAGGTCCAGCGGGAAGCCGAAGGTGTCGTGCAGCTTGAACGCGGTCTCGCCGTCGATGACCTTGGTGCCGCCGACCAGGGCGCCTTCCAGGATTTCCATGCCGTTGGCGATGGTCTGGAAAAAGCGTTCCTCCTCCTGCCTGAGAACCTCGGTGATGCGCAGCCTGTCGCGCTTCAGCTCGGGGTAGGCCTCGCCCATCTCCTCAGCCAGCGCTGCCACCAATGTGTGGAAGAAGGGCTTGCGCGCGCCCAGCTTGTAGCCGTGCCGGATGGCACGGCGCGCGATGCGGCGCAGCACGTAGCCGCGGCCTTCGTTGCCCGGAATCACGCCGTCGGCCACCGTGAACGCGCAGGCACGGATGTGGTCGGCAATGACCTTCAGGCTCGGCGCGTCCTGGTCGCAGTCGCCGCCCCCCGCCGCATCCACCGCGGCCTTGGCCGCGGTCAGCAGGTTCACGAACAGGTCGATCTGGTAGTTGCTGTGCACATGCTGCAGCACCGCCGCCAGCCGCTCCAGGCCCATGCCGGTGTCGACACTGGGCTTGGGCAGCTTGTGCATCACACCGTCTTCGGTGCGATTGAACTGCATGAAGACGTTGTTCCAGATCTCGATGTAGCGGTCGCCGTCCTGCTCCTCGCTGCCCGGCGGCCCGCCGGCGACCTCGGGGCCGTGGTCGTAGAAGATCTCGCTGCACGGGCCGCAGGGGCCGGTGTCGCCCATCATCCAGAAGTTGTCGGACATGTAGCGGCCGCCCTTGTTGTCGCCGATGCGCACGATGCGCTCGGCGGGCAGGCCGATCTCCTTGAGCCAGATGTCGTAGGCCTCGTCGTCCTCGGCATAGACCGTGGCC
>Ga0105097_10000128_pt1 | contig 29730 bp, 40 predicted proteins | sample PPLLak12cMay2015_FD_87035 | JGI IMG/M metagenome (GOLD analysis project Ga0105097, IMG submission 87035) | Freshwater sediment microbial communities from Prairie Pothole Lake near Jamestown, North Dakota, USA - PPLs Lake P7 Core (1) Depth... | ecosystem: Environmental > Aquatic > Freshwater >...
ACCTTTAGGGTGTTGCTCACAAAAAAGCCATTTACATTGACTCCGTTGGTCTTTTCTTCAAAAGGAACTTGTTTGGTTTTTAGCCACGATTTTAGCTCGTTAAAGTCTGATAAGCGCGATTGCTCTACTTGATCTTTCCAAACATTCTTTTCTGTTTGCGTTAAGTGTGATGACATTGTGTTTATCGTGTTAAATTGTTTGTTTTTAAATGACCTCCATTCCAAGTTTCACAGCAAGATTGTTGACCAGAACGTGCGCGAATAGCATGGACAATTGGAGGTTGTCGTTGATCTCTTCCGCGCCTTCGACGTGTATTACTACATACGTTTTATGTGCATGAATCGGGGAATAAATTTGGCGGGCAAGTTCGCTCGTTGACCATTGTATCATGCCTTCAACAATGAAGGTGTATTCTTGACCGTCGATTATCCTGCTAAACTTGTCGTCGATACGGTGTGCGTCATTACCTAATTGATACGTGAAAAAATCCAAGTCACCTTTATCCAGCCACTTTAAATCCGTGGCTATGCTGGCAATTTCTTGCATCACCCGTGCTTCTGTTTTGCTATCCATTGTTACCTCCTTCTTTTGTTTCGTGAATGTGGCCGATGACTTTAATGTACTGGTTGATTGTTCCACCATCTGACGCGTAGTCGGCACTTAAACTGACCAATCTTCCATCAAAATTGCAAGGTTCTACATACCAACCCGTATAAGCAGCGTCTACATTGTATCCAAACCTAACGATATACTCCGCGCCTGACAGCAAGTCGCGTATCTTATCGTGTTCAAACACCTTAGTATCTTCACAATCGGTTACGCCTGTAAACTGCCCTACTGTTTCGGGGAGGGCTTCGTAACCGTCTAAATCGTGAGGCTTTGCTTTTGTTTTTACGTAAGCGAAGTTTGTGTCATTTGGCAAAATGTACGCCTTGCCACTCTTAGCGCCTACGCCATGAATTAAATCGCCAAACACCATTTCTTTAGTGTCGACCGTTAACCCTCTAAATTCTATTGGTCTCATTGCTTACCTCCTTCACTTGGTTTTGTTAGATCGATTTCGCCTCGGTCGAGTTGAAGATAAAAGCTGTACCAATAATCTTCTCCTTCTGTTTCTTCATTGGTTTCATCCCACATAAACGCGCATTCTATTGCGTCGGCCGCGCTTTGTTCTGTTTCTTTAAGGCGTTTTTCACCGCTCAAAGCAACCGTATTCTCAATCGCTTGTGTCCTGTATGGTTCAGGAAACATCTCGAACCATTCTCTTAGTGTCTTTTCCATAGTGTTTATTTGTTTTATTGTGTGTACAAATGTAATCTAATTTTTACACAGTATGACAAAAAATAGAAATTTAGAACGATTCTAAACAAAGGAGTATTTACCGTAATTGGGCTTTAACTCAAAGTACGCCCGCATCATTAGCATATCAGCAAAGTCGGGGCTGATCCCGTGGCGTAACTTAATCTTGTCCTTTGGCGTTACCGCTAACTTACCATCCTTATCGACGTTCTCGCGGCGGATCATATCTAGTTCAGCGGCAATCTTATCTTTGTAATCATTCGCCACAAGCATCGTTACCTTGCCCTTTTCTATAAGGTCAGCTAACTTGTAGTAACACTCGCTCTTTAGGTTCATGTACTGGGGCTGTGTTGCCTTGCTACCGTTAACGAATCCAAGGCATTTCATAACGTCCTTTACTCCACCGCCGATACCATCCTCATCGACAAGCACGCTCTTAAGACTTACCTTGTGTGCTGCCATCAATTCACGGATCGCTTCAATCGTTACCGTTATATCTACCCTTGTGAGCACCCGAATGTCAATAAGTGTAAGCCCATCCCACACACCGATCACCGTTCTATCTTGACCAAGGCGCGCAATGTCGGCGGTTATTCTCTTCTCACCACTTAACAGTTCGTTTCTGAAACATCGCAGCACGTCGTCAGTCTTGAACATTACGTCAATGCTTTCGTCGTAATCCCAATCGCCGTCCAGTAATCGCTTGCGAAGTTGCTCGGGCAAACTTGCCAACTCTTCGAGGTAACTCTCAGGGAGTTTCGGGTTGTCGCCGGGTAATGCGGGAACGAAGGCGAACTTCGGATCGAGCACCCCCTCCACCCACGGCTTGTAAATCTTGTTGTATAACCAACCCTTACTCGGGTTGCAAGTCATTAATCCTTTTGGCTGCAATCCGAATTCAGTCAACTTGTACCTCACGCGAGAACGCACGACCGATACCGCCCGCTCACTCACTTGCGCTACCTCGTCAATAAAGAAATCGGTAATTTCTAACGATCCAAGACTATCAAAATTCGGATCGGAGGGGTAGGCGAACAAGTCCTTCAAGATTATTTCGCTGCCGTTCTCAAAGTAAATGATATTACTCTGGCCGTTGAAGGTGTAATGCACACCACTTCGAAGCCCAAACATCGCAGCCACCTCGAAAAAAGTGTTGAGGGTTGTTTTCTTTAACGTGTCTAGCTTGCTTCGGCCGATCAATCCACGTGAACCTGCGTACTTTATTCGACGCATGATCTGCCACGCGCACCCAAGGAACGATTTACTACCACCTGCCGCGCCTCCAAACAACACAACACGAACGGGTGAATCCACCTTAAGGTGTTCGAGGGCGCGCTGTTGAACGGGAAAGAAGTCGATGCTATGGGTTGAGGCACTCATTAACGTATGTCATTTCGGCTTTTGTTGCTGGCTCGTTGTAGTGCACCCGCTTTATCTTGTCAAACGAGTTTAACTCATCTTTGTACTTTAACATCACGATGTACCCATCGAGGCGAACGACTTTGCCAATATCCTTAAACATTCTTTCTGCACCCGTTTCGCAGCCCTTTAGTTGGTAAGGGCGACCGCCACAAGCAAGCATCGCACCTTTGCTGAAAATGTTTATACCGGGGAGCAGATCAACCTTGTAGTTCAAATCAACTCGGATTGTTTCGCCCGAAATCATTTGGTGAATGAGTAACGGCTTGCCATTACCTACGCCCGCCATAATAACCTCGTTTGGATCAAGAACGGCCAACTGCTCGAACATACCAAGCGGCGCGAAGTCGTCGGCACCAACCAAGCAATACCAATCGCTTTCGGGTAATGCCGCCAAAGAATCGTTGAACTTTTTTCTGAGACTTTCGTCTCCAGCGCTTGCTGTTGTGCCGTGCATTTGCGGTACCTCAACATACAAAACGTTGTCCGATAAGAACGGTTCTACAAATCGTTTTGACAAGTTGCCCTCGCTTCCACAAACGACAACAGGAAAACCGCTTTTCGCGTAGTGTGCAATGCAACGTTCGTAGGCAGGTTGGTGTGGTTTACCCTTGAGGTAAATCGGAATCGTGATTGAAATTTTCATTGAATTTGAGTTTATTAAGTAAGTGTGTGTTTTGCTTTATTGGTCGTGCAGGGCTACCGATCCATACCATATACACCTCGTTGTGGTGTCCTTTGTAAAACGCACCCGCACCGATCATTGAACCTCTCGGGATAAACGACCTTTGATGCACCGTTGCATTCAGCCCAATGGTGCTATCATGTTCAACATGGGTAAACCCACCGATCTTTGCGCCGCACGAAAGTGTTACGTTTTCACCGAGGTAGGCATCATGCCCAACGTGTGCGCCTTTCATTAGTGTGCAGTCATTATGAATACACGTTGAAATCTCTCTTGCTCCATCAACCGTATTGTGGCCGTGAAGTACGGCACCTTTTCCAATAACAACAGAACCCGTATTTGAGTGCCTCATCCTTGCATTCGGATATTCGGCCACGGCGCCAATGATGCAGTATGGGCCTATCTGCACGTCTTCTTTAATAATGCAATCGCCGTAAATGATCGAAGTACGATGCACGAAGGCGCTTGGTTCTACAATCGCGTCGGGATGAATGTTTATCCACCCCCTTTTGAATAACCACAGTTTAATTTTTCTCATAGTTTGTATTTTGAATCGTTTGTTAATTTGTACAATTCAGCGCATATCGCACGTCCTTCGCTGAGTAGGTATTGTTTCTTAACCTTGTTTTCGGATAGCACAATAAGTGCTGAAATCTCCAAGATTTCCTCTTGAAGTTCGATCATGCGGGTGTATTCTTTTTGGTTCATTTAAAATAGTTTTAGTTGCGCTTTGTAATCTTTAAATCTTTGTTCGGCTGCCTCAAAGTAATCCTTATCCAACTCACACCCCACAAATTCAAGCCCTGCTCTATCTGCTGCTATCCTACTACTTCCTGAACCTAAGTGGGTGTCGAGTATCTTAAACCCTTCCTTCGCGTAGTTCTTGAATATCCAATCGTACAGAGCGACGGGCTTTTGAGTGGGGTGTATGCGGTCGGGTTGGTTTGGGGACAATTTGCAAATTCTAGTTCCACCACTTCTTACCCAAGCATATTCGCACTCTGCGAAATCCCTTCCGTACATCGTCTCGCCTTTATCCCATATCGCAAAGTATTGACTGCTTGGGAGCGGAAAGTAATTGCCTCCCCATATAACTTGGTTTTTCGAGCACCTAAACAACTCTGCAAAATAACTTTCGCAAGGAATGGTTTTATCCCATTTTTTATCATCCTTATTAAAAACCGAGTTACCCATATTCATACCGTTTCTATCAATCCCATAAGGCGGGTCAACCACAGCAAGATCAAAATACTTGTCGGGGTAACGCTTCATTACCTCCATGCAGTCCTCGTTGAATACTTGGCTGTTCATCGCTTCAAGTATTGAAAGTAAGCCATCGTTTGCAGTTCACACACGCACTTCTGCTCAAAGATACGGAGTTCGGGTTCACTCATGGTGCTGACCTTACGGGGTGAAATGTTTTCCCGCGTCATAACTTCATACCTCGCACGGCGGCGCATCTCCTTAATTTCATCATCCGTGTAGTCGTCGTCCTTCACGCGTCCCGTTTCTTGCAGCCACCGAAAAACGCGAACCGCTCCGAAAGTCCATGTGTCTTTGCCAGCAGTCATACTTTTTTTATCCGCTTCAATGATCGAAAGCCAATCGGCCTCCGTTACCTGTTTTGGCGGCAAGGCGAGGGTCGTCCTTTGATCTTCTACCTCTTGGTAGTATCTTACCATTACTTTGCCGCGAAAGTCCTTGTATTGGCTTAAAATTGAACAAAGGTAATCGTGGGTGAATTCCCCGAAGCATTGAACATGCTTCTCCAGTTGCCGCGTTATGTTCATCGTTACCGCGATAGACAGTTCGTTTAGAGTCAGTTGCGGATAACCTACGGCTAAAACAGTTTGAAACATTTTGAACTGCGGATCGGGTATGGCTTCTTTTGCGCCAGCAAGTGCAGCGCATTTGGTGAGCGGTACGTGCAGGTCTTGGACGGAACAGTCCTTCAGCTTCTTACCTGTGGTGGCCTCTCGAATGATTGTGTCGTTGATATTCATTGTGTTTGTGTGTGTTGGTTGTCTTGTTCCGCTAATCGCCTCGCTTGCGCTTCGAGGTCTGCTGCTGTTACTTTGCCAAAGATACGCACTTCGTTGTTTGGTGAAGGCTTGTGGTTGCGCTTCCAAGTTCTGCACGCTGCCTTCCAATCCTTCATCGGTGCTTTACCTCCGATCTTCCATCCGTTGCTCGAGAAATGATCCCAAAACTTTTGACCTTCCGTGTAGGGCAATCCAATTTCGAGAAAGTAATTCCCCACCTCATCGGGTGAAGTCGGTCTATGTTTTTCCCTTTGCAATCCCTTTTCAGTTAAAGATAAAGAGTTAGAATTAGATATAGAGTTAGAGTTAGAGGTTCGGTTAGCTGTTCGCTTAACCGAATCGGTTAACCCATCGGTTAACCCAACTAACTTTGGATTGCCTCCTTTTTTTCCATTTTCTTTGTTAATCAATGACTTATGAAATTCACGCTCTATGCGCCGAGAAACCAACCACTCCACACCCGCCTCGTCAACTACAAAATCGAAGCAACCGAATTTTTTAAACTCGGTTAGGCTTTCGGTTATCTCTTCGGTTAACCCACCGCTTAACCGAACAAGCAAGCGAACGTCAACAGGCATCCTTCCAACCTCGTCAGTTTGCCGTAAATAAATGATTAACTCCAGCAGCAACCCGCGAGCGGTTAACGATAACGGCTTCACGTCGTTTGCCCAGTCTTTGAAGTTAAATTTGAACCAAAATTCTTGTGCCATTTTTTTTCAAAAAAAAGAGCCGCAGGGTTTCGTGGTTGCAGCACTACTCCCCATACGGCTTAAAATGTTTTGCTTATGCTATCCACTCTGCAACCGTGGATATGCAAATGTAGTTAATCTGGTTTATTTTCAATGCAATATGTTATCCATTCTGAATGCTTGTCCCTTGTGTCAAGAAGTTCGTTGTTATCTGACCTTCTATACATCATTCGTTCTTGATCGTAAACAATAAACCTGTGCGCTTTTGCGTGGTGTTTAGGAGTAAGCAATATCACGTCAACATAATGATTTTCATTGTAAGACCAATGATGAAAGTGAAAACCATCAACCCTTTTTAATTTTGAGCAAAATCTTTGTGCTCTTTGTTTTTCTGGATAATTTTTTTTGTAATTATCCATTGCTATTTTTTTTACCTCCTTGTTTGGCGTTCGTTTAAAATAACCAAGTCTGTAATATTTATCCCTTCCACGCTTTCTTTGCTTTTCGACATAATTAGGGTCTGCTTTGTCTAGGGTATGTTTGTTCGATACCCTAGACTTAACGCAGATTTTACACTTATTCAAATACCCATCCTTCATTGCTGAATGAACATAAAATTCATTTATGTTTTTCACGGCATGACACTGTTTACATACTTTTTCCATACGCCAAATATGGGAAATAAAAACTAAAAAGGCAAATTAAAAACATTAAAAAGGCAATGAATCTAAGTCCGAGTTATCAACACGTGGCGTGTTACTTTGTGGATCGCTCTGCCAAACAATCTTACCGTTGCCGAGGTACACAGTAGCCTCTCCCCGGTCTCGTTCATCTTTGGTTTGATTCACCTTAATAGACGCATGGTTTCCGTACTGATCGGCCTCGTCGTTTATGGTGATCGAAATGTTCAAGTACTTCGCCCCGTTCTTGAAAGGCTTGCCGTTCTTGTCGACGGTCTGTACTTTTGACTTGTCGATCTTTGTTAGGTCGATCGACGCTGAAATAATTTTTGCCATTACTCAATGATTTTAAAGGTTTCTGTGAATTGTTTTTTCATGATCCGGATTTTCTTTCCGTTCGGAACGTCGAGGTTCTGGAACACCACCGTGTGCTTTGTTGTTTCGATGGTCTTAAGTTTCATCGGGGTGTTGCGCCCTACGTGCAGGGCGATAAATGTTTGGTCAATTTTGTGTTTCATCTTTTGTGTTAAAAAGTTTTTCAAATCCTTGAATACCCTTGGCAATCAGTCGGCCCTTTAACCCGCCCATCGCCGTTCTGAATTCCCTGTCTGTGTCGTGCATATTGCATACTACCTTACGCGCGTGGTGAACCGTTGCGTGGTCTTTGCCGTAATACTTTGCCGTTTGCATCATAGTGTAGTTGGTGCAAAAGTAGGTCGCTATCATTGCTATTTGCCTTGGTAGCGTTACGTAATGCTTGCGCGTTTTATCCATAATCTTTAGCTTTGATATGCCAAAGGTTAGGCAAATCTCTTCGATAATAATATCGCGCTTTTTGTGGTCGCTCATGTAGTTCGCGCCCATGTCGGTTATCAACTGCTCCACCTCTGTTGGCTCAAAGTTAATTCTACTTAGTTCATCTAAAAACGGCGCGTGGAACCTCGGCGGCACAAAGGATAGGAGGGTTTTTATAGTACTCATTCTTCGCCCTCCCATTGTGCGGAACTACCTTGGAGGCATAGTTCCGCTAGGTTAACAATGTCGCCGCCGTTGTCTTTAGTGAGGTCGTAAACCTTTTTCATGGAACCGACACTCATTGTGCTGGGTTGTGCGATCCATTGATGAGCGGTAGGTCTGCTGATTCCCATCTGCTTTGCGAATTCGCTTTTCGTTCCGAAGTGGTACTTCACGAACTCGTCAAAGGACTTGAACTCAGGGTTGTTGTGTTTCTTCTTTTTCATTGTCAAATAAGGGTTGAATTTCTGAATCTATTTTTTGCTTAATGTCCGTCATGTTATACGGAAGCCCAGCGGCGATCTTGTCGAGTTGGTTTTCTCGTAAAAACTCGATCATGTCTTGTGCCTCTTGCGCTGTCATATCCGACAAGTTTCGCTCAATGTTACCTCGCTCTTCGTGGTCAACGTTTGATGTTTGCAACAAACTTTCGATGTAGCTAATTTGACCGATCGTTGCAGGGTAATCTTGCTCATCGAGTTTGATTGCTTCAGACACCAACTCGTGGTTTGTTCCTTTGGGTAGGTACTTGTAAATTCTGCGGATAACGGTTTTGCGCGCCATCTCCGAAAAGTCAGTAACCCAAGGGCCTGTGTTTTTCTTTCCGCTATCGCTGCGCATTTTAATACCGTCAATCTCTTCGCGGGTCATAACTTCGATCTGAGGCGTACCGTCTTCGAGAAAGGCAACGGCGTAAACGTGTGTTACCTCTTTGGTTTTGTTTTTCGGCTTATGCTCTAACTTATCTTCAAGGCCAAGAGAGTACTCAAATTCGTCGCCCTCGTACACAACCCTTGCGTTGATACGCTTAACAGACTTACCCTCTAAAATAAGCTGCACCAAACCTTGATACGACGGCACAAGAACCGCCTCCACTTGTCCCTTGATAGATTTTGGAACCAAGTAAGCCAATTTCTGCACGGGGTTAAGTGAAAGGTTTACCATTGCAAGGTTGAATATTGCCTTGGCTACACTCGCTGGCGTGGCATTGCTTAGGTATTCGTTGCTGTTAGCCGCTTGAATAGCGAACGAAACTTCTTGCTTAAACCGATCTTCGCCGATAAAGCGAATGATGTCGGCTTTCTTTGCTTCGAGAAGATGAAAGATAGGCTTCTCTGTGATCTTAACTAGTGCATTCATTGTGTTATTGTGATTTAATTGTTTACTGCCCAGTCGGGGTTGTTTGTGCCTACCGTAAAAGACAACCGCACCTTACCCTCATTGATTAACTTTGCGCTCACCCTGTACTCTGAATGCTTAGCTGCGCTTACTGAATTGTAGTGCGCCCATGTGTGAAGCATGTAGTAGTCGGTGGCCTTGCGCTCCCGTGTCATGTGTGGGACGAAGGATTGTTTTTCCATGTCCCATTTTTCGATGTGTACTTCGGTTGTCATTGCTCACCTCCTTTATAGCATAACGGTTCAATACCCCAAAGTTGTTCATACCAATTTTCGGGCAAGCCATGTTTAAGAAGCCATTCAATGCGTAGTGCCGCGCCTTCGGAGGTGTTGTCTACCCTTGCCCATCTCTCGGAAAAACACCAAGCCCAACTAGCGCCGTACAATAGGGTAAATTGATCGCTCCATTCATTAAAATTTATTGCCTTACTCCGATATATTGGAAGGGGGTTTGTATCTAATATGGTGCAATGTCCAACAATGCAGCCGACCGAATCGCATTCGGGCGTTTCGTGTTGACCAAATCGATAAAATTTCATACTAAAACGATCTTGCGGGATTGTCCGAATATAATCGGCCATTTTTTGTAGATTCTCTCTGTTCATTTTTTTATGTTTATATTTGTGTTGGCAAATGTAAGTACTTTTTTACATAGTGTCAAATAAATTTACAAATTTAGATTGAATCTAAATAACGAAATAGAGAAACGATACAAGCAATGGCGCGTGTTTTCACGTGGATTGCATCGAAGTGGCGACGAGTTACTGCATACGGTTCTCGAAAGTGTGTTGCGCAAACGCGAAAGACTAGCCGAGTTAACCCCCGAGCAACTGCACGTGTATGTGTGCAGGGCTTTGTACCTTACGGCGATTAGCCCAAGGTCGGCGATCAATTACAAGAAGGCAGTGAGCATCGACATAGATAACTGCAAAGAATGCAAAGCGATAACCGACGAGGTGTACATGGAGTACCGGGTTATCAACGAGCAGTTCGATGTGCTTATAGGTCGGCTACCAGAGTACGACGCGATTATCTTTCGGCAGTATATCCAAGAAGGATTCAGCTTCGATGAACTAAGCACCGCCACAGGAATAAACAAACGAACGTTATACGAATCGGTGAAAAAAAGCAAACAAACACTAAAGCAATATGTTTAAAGTACACGGAAAGATCGAGCAAGAACGCATGACGATGTGTAAGGGTTGCGAGTTCTACAATAAAGAACACGGCACTTGCGGTACACCCCGCTGGCTGAATCCGCTCGGCCAAAAAGTAACATGGTACCGTTCCAAAAAACGGTTATGTGGCTGCGTGATGAAAGTAAAAGCCAAACTATCGTGGGCATCATGCCCCCTTGGTAAATGGAAAGGAGCGATAACCGAGAAGGAGTTCAAGAAATTCGAGAAGTACGTGAAGTCGATCGAAACAAAAAACACCTTTAACCGCAAGGAACTCGAAGAGTTATACTCTTGGGTATCAACGATCGAGGGCAAGGCAGTTGAAGTAACGGTTTGTGGTACTTGCGTGAAAGATGCAATAAGTGAGATGAGGAAGGTCGTTAGGCAATATACTGAAAATTAAAAAGTTATGGCAAAAGACAAAGAAGATGAAAAAATAGAAAGTCCCAAATTGTCGCCGCTAAAACAGGTTATGATCGATGCTTTGAAAAAGAACAAAGGATTGGTCAGCTATGCGGCTAAGGACGCTGGTATTAACCGTAGAACCCATAAGAGGTGGTTAGATAGCGATCCCGAATACAAAGAAGCGGTTGAGGATATTCAGTATGAATGTAAGGACTTTGGGCAACGTCAGTTGTTCAAGGCTATGCGTGGCTTTAAAATTGAGCACGTAGACCCTATAACAGGCGAGCGATATTGGGCAAGAGTTAAACCAGATACGAGTGCTATTATATTTTACAATAAGACCATCAACAAAGATTTGGGCTACGTGGAACGCCAAGAGATAACAGGCAAGGACGGTGAGAAGCTTATTAACATCGTTATTCCTAACGGCATTTAATAAGCACAATTCTATCTTAAGTTATGAAGGTTAATATACCCGCCCTTTATTCGAGCGTTACCCTTGCGCAGTTCGTCGCCTACAAAACAGCGAAGAGCGATGTGGATAAGGTGTGCGCCATAACTAGCGAAAAGAAAAAAGTGGTTTACAAGTGGCCGATCGAAACGCTTACCAAGATCATTGAAACGTTCGACATCGTGCTCAGTAAAACAATGCGGAGGCATGATAATGTATTTCGGCCAAAGTGGTTTCAAGGGCGTATCGGTTTAATTCCCGACTTCACACAAATGACTGCTGGCGAATACATCGACGGCTTGTCGTACACTCAAAACATTTGGAAGGATAAACGCAATCCCGACTATACCGACCTGCCAAAACTTATGGCCCTACTCTTTCGCCCCGTTACGTATTCAATGCGTGGTGGCGGTAAGTTATTGTACGAGGTGGAGCCATACGACAACGAGCGGATAAGGCATCTGCACTTGATCGAGGCAATGACTATGGATAGAGTTGACGGTGCGCTGCTTTTTTTTTCGGCCATTGCAAACGAACTGCCGACCATTTCGCAGCACTCTTTGTTGGTGCGGTTGACGAAGGAGAAGAAGGAACTGGAGAAGATGCTGGCGCAACTGATGGAGGAGGACTAGCGTCGTTCGGTTGGCTGCACACCTTGGAGCAGTTAGCGAATTACGATGTGGTAAGAATCGAGGAGTTAACTAAGATAAACCACTACACTCTACTCACGCACATGGTGTACATGCAGCGAAAGAATTTTGAACAGCAAAAAAAGAAACGATGACTAACGTATCATACAAAGTAATAATTGAAAGGTTCCGTGCATTTGCCGACGCGCACTTGCAGATCAAGGCATTCAGCCACGGGCAACCAACACAGGCCGACCTACCCAAAGAACCCGTGTACCCTTTGATGCACGTATTTTGGACAAATAGCGGGTACCCTTCTAAGATGAAGACTTGGACTTTCGCTATCTTGTTTGCCGACTTGCCGAGGGATCGTACCGAAAAAACAGAATACCAAAAGGAAAGCGCAAGTGCGATGCAGAGGATAGCCGAGGACTTGATCGCCGAGATTCAAAACGGGCGCACCATATTTGGCGGCGATGTTGCCTTTGAAGGTGATCCGACTATTACCCCACTATTCGAGGAAGGAACGAACACTTTAACGGGGGTAACTCTCGATATTACTTTGTCGTTCGATTGGAACTGGAGCGCGTGTGATATACCCGCCGACTTCACTATTGGCGTTACTTCACCCGATAGCACCGATCCGAATACCTCTTTAGTGTTTGCTGAATCGTTGAACAAAGAAGGTGTTACCATAACCCTTGATAACGACCAAGAGGCACCGGGCAATTCAAAGTACTACGGCACCAATGCAAGTGGCGTGAAAGGTTGGCACGCGATAACAAGTGGCGGCGGCGGGAGCGTTTGGTTTGATGGTTCGGGAGTGCCGAGTGAATCACTAGGTAACAATGGTGACTACTACCTACGAACGTTGAACGGCGATGTATTCAACAAGGCCGCAAACGTTTGGACAGTTGTAGGCAACATTAAAGGGCCGCAAGGTGAGCAGGGTACGCAGGGCATACAAGGCATCCAAGGCATACAGGGAATTCAAGGTGAGAAGGGTGATAAGGGCGACAAAGGAGATAAAGGCGATACCGGTGATACAGGGCCGACGGGCGCAACTGGAGCGACAGGGGCAAACGGCCAAGGCGTACCAACGGGTGGAACGACGGGGCAAGTGTTACGCAAAGTAGATGCAACCGACTTTAACACGCAATGGGCAACGCCTACCTTTTTTGCTAACTCTTCGCCGGGCGGAACACTCGCCGCAGGGTTCACCCGTTTTTTAGTCGTGCAAGGATCAAATGCTATCGCAACTTCCGAGGGTACGCCACAACAAGTGGTGCCTCGTGCGTTAACAACGGTTAGCGCAACCGCCTACCTAGTGATACTTACAGCAACGGTTGGTGCATCGACCTTCACTTTACGCCGTAACGGAGTAGATACGGGGTTAGTAGTAACCATACCGAGCGGATCAACGACTGGTGTTTATACTGCGACGGGAGCCATATCATACAGCGCAACCGACTTATGGAGTTGGCGGTTAGTTGGCGCAACAACAAATGCAATTCAAATCAATAACATATCGATTGAATATCAGTAACCATGAAAACAATTTTACTTTCAGCACTTATTTTCTGCACGTTCTGTTTGAGCGCGCAAGATTCTTTATTCACTTGGAATCGAGAGGTAGCCATAGTCAGCGGTGTAATTCGTCGCGCTTCTACGGGTTGGCAATTCGTTACGCCCGACCATGATGCGCTTGGCTTTTCGGGAACGATAACGGCCACTAGCAATCAACTCACTTTGGATATGGATTTCGACGGTATGGGGCTTAACCCTTCGCAATGGACGCCTAGTGGTTTTGTTTGTGGTGCAGATGAAACCTACGCGATGGAAGGCCATACTTTTGGCGCCTCAGTTAGTTCAACGTCGATAGTAATTCGTGGATCGAACAATATAGCTAGCGGTCAACAGATCGCCTTTAACGGTACTTCGTGGGTGGGCGCAAGTGGTTACACCGCGACTTGGAATAGTTCGCTTCAATGCTTGCAGTTAGCCCGAAATTTAACAGATAACAGTAATTGGAAACAAGGCATTCAAGCTGGCGGTGTTATGGGTATATCGCTTGAAACAAACGTAACTAGCTTATCGCAGTTGTACTACCATGCGGTTCTTGTGTCGAATAGCAACACGCAGATAAGAATAGCGTTCTACTACAACGGCCAGAGGGTAGCAACGCCTGACGTGAATATGAAGTTCTTTCTAACCGACTTTGCACGGAGGCCGCAATCATTCGACTTTACATCGAACGTAACTACCCTGCAACCTAACTCCAACATTTGGATCGTCGGCACCTTCGTGAAGATCAACCAAAGCGCTATGCCTACAAGTGAAGATCAATCGTTCTACGCCTATCCAAATCCAAGCACCGACAAGTTTAGTCTATCCACGGGCAGTAATTCGCCAATCAAAGTTTACTCGATGGATGGAGCGGTTATCTATTCGGGATTCATTGAGAACTGCGAATTAAAACAAGGGGTGTATGTGGTGGAACAAGACAGCCAACGAACCAAAGTGGTGATACAATGAACGACAACACGGCCATAGTTGATGCGCTTGTAAACTTCGGAAACGATGTGGTTGAACGCGCGCAGAGAAACCTTGGTGCAACACGCATGGTGAAGGGTAAGAAGCGCAGAGCAGTTGCAACGAGTTTGCTTAAAAATTCGTTGACGTTCTCACTCAGGCGCAACAAATACAACTACATCATTAAATTTATCTCTAAAGGACAGGCGGTCGAGTATGCTGACGTTGTAGAGGAAGGACGCAAGCCTAACAGCAAGCAACCGCCTGTTGAGCCGATACTCAAATGGATCAACGATAAGAAGATTAAAGTGCGCGACGAAAAGGGCAAGATCGTGAAGCAGACCGAAAGCAGAAAAAAGGGGTTAGCTTTTTCCATTGCTCGAGGTATAGGCAAGAACGGCATACCCGCCGTGAAGTATTACGAGAACGCATACAACGACGCGCTCCCAGAGCATGAGGAAAAAATAGTAAACGCACTGCAAGCGTACATTGAAAGTAAATTGAAACAATGATAACAATCGAACAACAACCGTACGGCGTTACGCCCGTCGGTCAGCCTTTAATATTTGTGGCATCGTCCGACAACGTGGGCAACACGGGATTTCGGTATAAGGTGACGTTAATTAGGCCGTTTACCAATGAAGAGATTTCATTTTACTTACCACCTAACCCTGCCGATAAACTCGTATTCGATGCCAACGCAATTGTCACCAAGTGGTGTGTTAACGCGGTTGATCTTTCGGGCTTACCGATTGTGTTTGCGGATGGCGCGGTCGAGGAGGTAGATGCAAGTGGGCTTATTCGATTTAAATTTAACTTGATGGAGGCGTGGGTTATTGACGGCGTGTTAACCGAAGATCCCGAAAGTGAGGAGGTAGTTGATGTAGGTGTATGGCCCGCACGCTACCAAATTAGCGACGGTTATCGTCCTAACCCTGCAACTCGTTACGGCTTGACAGGGCAAACAAAGTACCTTCTTTCGAGCCGATACGCTGACACGCATCTGCCCGACTTGTTTCCCCGTATTGCTGGCAGCGGCAATATTATTTACATTCCCGTGCGCGAAAGTGATTTCGGTGTGATAAGCTTCTGCACGATTCAAGCTTCAGGAATTGCAGCACTCAAAGGACGCGTTACCCTTGTACCCGATAGCGGATCGCCTGTTACTTACACGGCAGACTTACCCGATTTCGGACACTTCGGATGCTACCCTGCTAATCTTAACGCCTCCACTATTAGCGGAATGCCTAAACCATCCGCTTACCCTAACTGGAGGTATATCGGGTTCCAAGTTCTTAACGCGTCGAACGCTATTGTATCTGCATCGTATGTGTTGTATAACGCGGCGATATACGGCGGCACCGACTGCAAGTACCCCAACGTGCGCCTTGCATGGGTGAACGAGCATGGCGGTTGGGACTTTTTCAACTTCACCCGAAAGAATGAAGAGAACTTGGAAGTGGAGCGCAGAAGATACCGCAAGGTGGTAGGCACTTATGCAGCCGAAACTTTCGGGTTTAACTCATTCGATCGTGGGCTAACCGAACGCGCACCGATCGTCAAGCAATACCTCAACATCGAAAGCGGTTGGTTACAGGAAGGTGAATTTACCCTGCTGAAATCGCTGCTCTATTCAAAGCAAGTGTTCATCGTAAACGATAATGCGACGATAACGCCCGTGCTTATCGAGGACAACAGTTATCTAGTGCGACGCGCAAGGGATAAGAAGCAGTACAACCAAGCCATGAAACTTCAATACGCACACACTATTAACGTATGAGCCAAGTAATACTCACAGCTATAAACTCCGATTCGGGACAGGGTACAATTCTCGATCTATACGAGAACGAAACGATTTCCCAAACGTGGAAGTTTACCGATATATCCGAACTCAAAGCGGCGGGAGGTTTTTCCCGTCAATTTTCCATACCCGATAGTCCGACAAACGTTGCGTTCTTCGGTGCGCTCGACGACGTGAATGCGCAGTCTTGGTTCAAGTTTGGAAAGAAGGTGGACGCCGTATTGACAGTAGACACCGTACCAATAGCTGTCGGTCATATCCAAGTTAAGCGGGTGGTGAAAACAAAGGACAAGAGCGGATTCGATTACGATGTAGTTTTCTACACCGAAACCACAGACCTAGCCACAGCAGTTGGTGAGAAGAAACTTGCAGACATCGAAGCATTGCCCGATTTGAACGAGGTAATGAACGCGGCAAGTGTTACCGATCTTGATGCAGAAACCGTGCGATACTTCCTGTGTGATCGTGGGCAAAAGTGGTCGCAGCTTGGTGAGGCGGCTACACGTCCGATATGGAACCCGAATAACCCACTTTACGCAGCAGACCTTACGCCGCACGTTCAAGCGTTGTGGCTGTTTGACAAAATTATTACCGAGGCTGGCTTCGTGTGGCAGGGTGAAACCTTAGCGGATCGACTTGCGTTGTATTACGTTCCCTTTAGCGTTACGGCAAATATCATTAACGAATCTCCCGGACAAGAGGCATTCTTTGAGGCGGGATTCTTAACCGATCAAACGCCGGGTGTTATTGACAGCGCAACGATGACCGAGGTGTACGATAACGGCGCTAACTTATCGGCGGGTGTTTATACCGCACCCTACACCGCCTTCTTTCAATTCGAGGTATGGGCGGGTGTTGATCCATCGCTAAGCACGGCACCTCCCGGTGAAACAGCGTTCGGCCATTTAACCCTGCGCATAATAGATACCGATACTAACGAGGTGTTGGCGCAACAGTTCTTTGATCTCGAAAACATTACCAACCATATTTTTTCTACCTTTTCGGTATTCCTTGATACAGGCCAAAGCGTTAAACTTGATAGCACCTACATATCCAACGCAGACAACTTTTACAATCTCGAAGGCACCGCAACCAACTTGCCAACAGAAGGCACGGGATGGAGAATAGCAGCAACAAGTGATGCGCTAAGTAATGGAACGGTTAACCTACCCCTTAACGCTCCCGACGTTACGCAGATGGCTTTTCTGCGCGACGTTATGCGCATGCACAACCTTGCCGTGGTTCCCGATCGAAACATACCCAACAAGTTATACTTTACCCCCTTCCCCGAGTACCTACAAGTTGGCGACGTGAAAGACTGGACAGGGAAGTTAGATGAAAGTGTTGATGTTGTGGTGAGAGGTACGGACGAAGAGCAAAAGAAGACGTTACTATTTACATACAAAGCGGGTGGCGATGCTAACTCAAAGTACTATGTGGATAAAAAACAAAGGGTGTACGGCGACTACAAGGTTGACGGGTACACCGCTACCTCTCTCGAAGACCCGAGCGACTTCGCAGAGGGTGAGTTAAAGATTGAATTAACCGCACAATCAACACCATGCAGCGTGATTAACGGGACGCCTGTTCCAATACCTAAGTTCATTGCCGAGAATGGCAACTACGTTGCTCCAGGCCTTCGTTTTTTTTACACCGCAGGAACGGTTGAGGTGTACTTATTCATCGATGCTGTCGGCCCCGAGGTTCGATCTGTGTACGTGGGCAACCACTACAATAATTTTCTACCAACGGTCGGCGGGTTCGATCTGAATTTCGCACCCGAGGCGCCGCTGCACAGTATCAACGGCAACCCGTTCAACAATCTATTCAACCTTTACTGGAGAGATTACCTAAACGAGATTTATTCAAACGATGCACGTGTTATGGAAGCGTCATTCAACCTTGATACCTCCGATATTGTGAACTTCAAGTTCAACGACAAGATATTCATTCGTGATGCCTACTGGAGAATACTCGATATAAATAACCATGCGGTGGGGCAAGAGGTGAGTACACCGCTTCGATTGATAAAGATTATCAACCCTGCGCTCGATTGTGAGTTCCAACCCGTATCGGTGAACCTTGACGGCGAAGTGATCTTCGAGAATGCAGAGGGTGAAGAAGGAGCAAGTGAACTGTGCTGCACAAGGTACGGTTACTTTTGGATTGAGGAAACCGATAAGACTTATTGCTCTGCCTTTCCTCCAAGCACGGGAAGTGGAGGCCAAGTGCCCAACGATCTGTTTGCACTTGGTGTGCGTTCAATAGGCAACAATCAAAACGCTGGAGCAGACACTAACACGAATGCGTTTCGCATAGGCAACAGGATAACCATTCCCGCAGACGCGGGCAATACAGTTGCCGCAGGGCAGAACATCAAGATCGGCACCGGTAACAGAAACGTTGTGGCCGTGGGTGATAACATCGAAGTGCAAAACGACGCGGGAACGGTGGCGGTGTTCGGTCAAGGTGTTAGAACCAATATACCGGGCATTCACTTGGGCGGCGGTTGGTACAACAACGACCGAACGAAAGGTATAGCTACTCAACAGGCAGGAACGTTTGTAATGAGCGGCCAAGGTAACTTCGTCGGGGTAAGTGAAATTCCGCTATACATCAACGGGATTGTGGGCAAGCACATAAACATTCCCAATGAAAGCGCGTGGGCTGTAACCCTGCAAGTAATGGTCAACCAATACGTGTCGGGTAGCATCAGTAAATACGATTACGGCTTGTACTTCGGAACGTTCACCAAGGTAGCTGGCTCCGCGTTTAAAGGTGAGTTCAACCTAATTGAGCAGAACGGTACACTAGGTAATATCAGCATCGAGGTTGACACCTCGACCAACACGAACGAACATCGTGTGAGTGTGAAGCACAACGCGGGTACAACTAATAACGGCTTAAGAATTTCGGCAAGTTTGAGTTATATCCAAGTTAAATAAAAAAGCCCCTTAATTGGGGCTTTCTTTTACAATGATTCTAGTAGTTCTTCGCGTGTGGCGTGGATTTTATCTTCGGCGACGATTATGTATTTGCTGTCGATGCTAAACCAATAGTTTATTTTCATTTCATTAGCAGCCCACTCGGTATGAATCCTCCAAACCTCTGCGCACTGCGCTTTCATAGTGTCGGGGTGGATAAAGTAGATCAATTGCCCGATGTTAAATTTTGTGTTGATTGTCATAACGTTTGTGTTTTATTGGGTTGGGTTATCTTACTTGGTTAAAAAACTCCATTTCAAGGCGCGCCGCATTAGTGTAAACACCATTTTCGGTGATGGCAGAAATGTTTGATTCGCTGCAAAAATTGATAAATTTCTGCAACCATGAGAATTGTACTTTCTTGGTTGAACCGTTCTCGAATGCGATGGTGATAATTGGGTTGTTCATTGCTTTGTGTTTTAAAATTTGTGTTTGTTTGACTTGACAAATGTAAAGCGAATTTTACAACTTGCAAGAAAAAAGTGAAATATTTTTGTAATTTAGAAACCGTCTAAATAAGAAAGCCCCCGAACGTTTCCGAGGGCTGACTAGCTAAACCATTTTTCACGCAAAGAATGCGTATTAACCTTGTTGCAAGGTAGTACTTATTTTGAAAGAAGCAACTCCAGTTCTGTTAAAATTTGGGATTCGGTAATTGACAGCGATAACTGCTCTTGCGTTTCGGTGAATAGACCTTCAATAGAAAAGCCTTTCAAGTCCCCTGCCTTAACCGCTTCCAACACATCTTCGTTCTCAATGTACACACCTGCCATCGCGGTTCCAATAGGCAGATCAAAACCAAGATGAACGCTCTTATCGCTCTCACCTTCCTTCACCCACAACTCGACAATGCTTAAGCCCGCAACAGCAAACGAATGCTGCACCGTGTGGCTATGCTGCAAGTTCTTTCTAAGGATCGCGTGTGTGGCTTGCATAACGCACTCTCTTGTAAAGGTAATGTAGTACTCTTCCTTTGTGTTTGGATCGATGCGCAATATGTGCATATCGGGAATAAGGATAGGGCCATACACCATGCGACGTTCTTTGTTCACCTCTGCAAGCTTTACCTTCTTTTGGCTGCTCAAATAAACGAAGTCCACCATGATTGCGGGTTCATCCACTAAGCTGACCGCTTGAATACCCATGTGATCGTCTTGCACATGGTACTTGATTACTTTCTTTTTCTTGTTCATTATCCTATTCTTGTTCGTGATTCTATTTTTTCGGTCGCCTCTTGGTTCGACGTTACGTCGCTGGCGATTACATAAGTCTTGATAGCTGGCTGATCTGGTCGCTCACCTACTTCTCTATCGTTTGTTACCGTGAAGTTCGGGGCCGATCCACTACCGCCCAATGATGCAGCGGCACTACCGCCACCACCTCCACCGCTTCCACTACCGCCCGTGAATTGTTGCTTTCTTATTTGAGCAACGTTAACAAGACCAGCGGCAACAGCAGCAGCAGCAGCAAGACCACCGCGCACAACAGACGTTGGATCGCCGGGTATGACTTGCGAAGCATAAGCAGCAGTTGCACCCTTATACGTATCGGCCAAGGCCATTGCAATCTGCACCCGCTTCTGAATCTCAAACGCTCTTTTCTGTGAACGTTCACTTTTGCCAGCAAATAAAGTGGTGAGGTTACTAATTGTTGACAGACCATTGTTCACCGTGTCTGCTCGTAAATTTGCCAGCTGAACTTCTTTTTCTAACTGATACGCTTTTTCTTCGTCAGTTAATTGCTTAATGTTAGCACTAGATTCGGCAATAGTAGCTTGTTGCATTTGCAACCCTTGCGATAACACAATGCCTTGCGATTGAATACCGATTGATTTAATCTGCGCAATTTGCTCTTGTGTGTTTTGTTCTTTTATGAGTTGCTGATCCTTTAATACCGCCTCTTCATCCGCTTGTTTTTTAGAAATTTGAGCAAGCAAATCCTTGTTGCCGTTTGCTTTTTGTCTTAAGTCAGAATAAAACCGACCAAGTTCAATTAACCTTGCCTTGTAACTGTCTTTCTCTAAAGTTAAAATAACGTCCTCTTGTTCTTTTTTGGCCGCTATTTGCTCATCTCTCGCTTTCTTCTCGGCGTCGCGTTGTGATAGTATAAACCCGTCGCGCTGGTTCTTAAGTTGCGCAAGTGTCTTTTCGTTCTCTTTCACGCTTGCTTCGCCGTCCTTTGCAATCTGATCGGGATCGAAAACTTTCGATGAAAGGAAGTCGTTTAACTTGTCGCGAAGGTTGAGTTCTTTGCCGAGGAAGCCAGCAATCTTGTCGACCGTGGCGAGAATAACTTGGATCGGTAGGGTGATGAATTGAATGATACCACTCGCGATCTCTTTGTTTCGCTTAGCCGTTTCGATCTGATCTTTGAGTACTGCCTTTTGCGTTTCGATGGCCGTTATCTGCGCTTCAACGGCCGCGTTGGCTTGGTCGATCTTCAGCTTCAGTATTTCTTTTTCGCTCTTGCCTTGGAGGCGCAAGGTATTTTCACCCTCACTTAATGCGGCAAGCTTCTCTTTCTCTGCATTCGCATTCTCATACGCAAGGTCAATCGTCTTTTGTTGCTCGGCTTGTATGCTTTCAAACGCTGCGTTTATAGCAAGTGCTGCAGCAGCAACGGCGGCGGCGATTAAGAAGATAGGGTTGGTAAGTAATGCCTTGCCCACACTCGCAAGTGCGCTGCCGAAATTCTTGATACCACCGATCAAGTCTTTGAATGAAAAACCTTTCACAGCATTACCCATACCGCGAATGGCCGATGTCGCGCCTTCAAAGTCGAGGTTTCCGAGGTCGCCTTTTAATTTGCCAAGGTTGTTGCCGAACACTTCAACGGCTGGCCCTGCTTGGTTACCCACCGCCTCCTTAATATCCTTCATCTGATCCTTAATGAGACCAGCCTTTTGTGAAAGTTCGGCGAATGCAGCCGAGTTAGGATCAAGACCTGATAACTCGCTCTCAACCGCTTTGAGTTCTTTACGAAGGGCAAGCATACCACCCGCGGCAGCACCCGCAGCTTTATCGGCGGCCTTTAACTTTTCGGCCACTTGGTCGGCGTTGGTTATCGCTCCCTGTGCGTTAACGTCTAACTGAATTACATACTTAGTTGCCATAAAGTAAAATAGAAAGATACGCACCGATTACCATAAGCACAAGCCGCCACACAACCGACGATACCTTCAGCATCGTGCGCCTCCATCCGCGTATGGCGTGATCGTGTTTTGACTTCACCCCCATCTTGGAGTACTGGAACAATAGTTCAAGGTTATCTCTGTGATTCATAGTGTAAAGGTAATTCACTATATTTGCCCTGTAACAAAATAAAATACACAATGAAAAAATTATTCTCAATTCTCGCGGCGTTGTTCTTCGTCGTCGCATCATTCGCGCAGCCAGCATGGCCGACGATTAACGAAGAACTCACAGGCGTACCGCAAGACCTCATCTCGGCGTCAATGGACTACTGCCTAAATCAATCAATCGTTCCCGCTTATGTTAAGATCGAGCGCGTTCCTCGTGTGCGTGTGCGCCGAACACTAACCGCGCAAGGCTGGATTGAGACATCAAGAGACACTACCTTCACCGAAAGACGAAGGAATATTCCCGAGGTGCGAAGGTTTACGGCTACACATGGTAGACCTTTACTTAACGAATTGATTGAAACGGTAAACTCTGCACCGGGACAACTACAATACAAAGGCCGAACGGGTAACACTTGGCAATGGCATAAGGTAGGCATTCGCTTTACCGATCCGCAAGGAAAGAGACAAGACATACCGCCGCATGATATCTTCGTTACGTTACTGCCCGACGGACGTTTCGAGTTGCGGTATAGCCACAATCCAATGGTTCAGTACGCATCCAAGTTCAATCCGGCGACTACCTTAACATCATTCCTTCCGCATATCGTAGTGGAGAATGGAGTTGCGTATAACCGCACACTAATAAACGGTAAGCCTTGGAACGAGGTAGACATTGAATTCTTAATAACGCCTTGGGGAAAGACCGACCAAAACTTTGTGTGGAGATGGTGGACGTATGGCGATACGCCAAAGGTAACTGGAGGTCATGCAGCCATCGACGCATGGGCGACGAGTATAACGCAGTACCCTAGAACCGACCCGAAAGGACAAACGTTGACTATTCAAGCGGGGCCGACTGGTAGATTCGACGCAAGCACTCACACGTTTACCTATCCGCCTAACAACGGAAAGCCTGTGTATATCATGCTCCAAGCGGAGTTTTTACCCGCGCAGCATAAGCAACAGGAGTATAGGAGTTACCACTTGTTTTATCAGTACGGCCACACACCACAAGGTAGTGGATATCTTTGGCCCGCAAAAGATCAAGACCCGAACAAAGAAATGTATTAACTTTACACCAGCGACATTCGTCGTGTGTTTATTGTTTGTGTATTTGTGTCGAATAGCCCTGCTGAGAAGTAGGGCTATTTGTTTTCCGTTATCGAGTAACACCAATGCTCTTTACCCTTGGGCACAATTACTTTGTCAACCACCAACCGCGACACCCGCTTGTCGTTGAACCCGTGTTTCTTCTGCAGAATATCCATGCACATCTTTACCGAGTTGTCAATGTCTTGCGCATCGTTTGAGAACGCAAACACGAAGTACACGCATAGCTGGCCGCCCGGTATCTTCAAGGGCTTCAATGCCATCAAGCAATGGTACTCGAATGCTTTGTACGCATTGCTTTTAAACCGCCTACCTTTCCATGCGGTGTTGACCGAGATAGGTTTTACTTCTATTTTTTGCATCGTGCAATTTAAAACAAAAACACCCCCGTGATGGAGGTGCTTTGTAGGTGTTTTAGGTTGGCGTTAATCGTTCTCAAATACCACAGTGGTTCGCTTTTGTTCTAAGTGCGTTGCCGCTCGTTTGCGACTGAAGTTGCTTAAAAAAATGATTCCAATTACAAACATTGCAATAAATATAAATACGGTTAATAGCATGCCGTGTTTTTCAATGAAGCTTGTGTTTTTCATTTTCTCTTAGTTGTTTCCCCTCCATTGAACGGTGGAGGTTGCCGTGGGGTGGTTAGCGAGAAGTTAGCTGCAAGGCTACAATTCGCTTCCACATTTGTCGCATTTAGAAGCCCCGTATCTTGCCATTGTATCGTGGTCGTTTGGACAACTATTCCAACTATAACCAAATATTTTTCTATACAATTTATACAACAAAACAATGGCAATTACACATATGGTTAATGCTCCAATTATTTCAAGTATGCTCATTTCGGTTTCAAATTAAAATTAGTGCTGATAATCCGCCCAGCACATAACAGCTGTTTGCCAAAATGCGCGGTTTTGTTTTTCTCACTCATTCTCCCCTCCTTTGGTTTTGGTTGCTGAATCGGTGTTGTATTTGTAATCGTTCCAACAACTGCATCGTGGGAACATTGCTCGTTGAAAGTGGTGGCATTCAACCTTGCACTCTTTTCGGTGGTCGTAAATTCTCGATCTAAACATTCTCCCCTCCTTCATTCTGATAAGCCATAGGAAACCATTCTCTTAACTGTTCGGGGGTGGCGGTGATGGTGTTCTCAATTGTGTGATTGTAAAGGCTTTCAAAGTCGCCTAAGTCTTCATTTTTTCCCCAATGTACGCAATGACCCAATGAAGAATGTAAATCTTGCCCGCCACTCAACCAAGATTCAGAAAACTCACAACTCCGCTTATGCGCCTCAATAGCTAGTGGTGCAATCTCTTTTGGTAGATATTGGTTGAATATCTCAACTACCTTTGGATTAAACGGGCGGGTGTCTTCTACCTTTTCGTTGGTGTCAACGTTATGGTCTACCACTTCGTATAGTCGAGAAGTGAGTGTGTTAGTTACATCAATCGCTCCATTAAAGCCATAATTGCCATCCCTAATTATAGAACCTTGAATAATCGCACACAAGAACGCATCCCGCTTGTCGTTCCATTCTTTTTGAGTTAGTTTGTGTTTCATTGTTTATTTGTGTTTAGTGTTTGAAAATCTAGGTGTTCTGAAAACATATTCGTTCCAAAGTTTGGCTCCGAATCAAAAATCAATTCGGTTTTGCCAGCTTTAACAAGAATCAAATTGTTGTCGGCTTGGGTGGCTTGATACACTTCGCCCTCCTTCAATACGTTGTTCCAACTTTTGATGCAAAGAACCGAAATTGTTTTCATGTGTTTAGTGCTTCATCAAAGATAGTAAATATTCTTTCTCATCCTCATCCATAAACCAAGTCGCATCGCTGATTGTAGCGTCCGACAAATACTTTTCGAGGATCGAGTACGGCCAAATGTTAACGCTGCTCTTTACATCTGTTACGTGAACGCGCTGGTAGTCCTTATCGATCAGATGAGGTATGTACCCGCTAGCAATTAAGCGGTAGTCAGCGCGCCAATCCATGCCTCGCTTCAAATTCGGCGGCCACAATCCAATGTAGTCGGCGCTTGTGATCTTCACAACGCCCAACCGCTCAAACATTTTAGCCACACTAAACGGTAGATGCAACTTGCTACCAACCTTCCAACTCAAAAACGGATCGTCGTGATCGCGAATAACTTCCGCTCTTACATCGAAACACGTATCTTCAATCGCCTTGCGTGATAACACCCTGCCCGCTCCGATTACCTTTGGATAACTATGCTTGCGCGTGTAGTCGTGAAGACCAACGGAACCTGTGTGCGTGTCAACGAAATGGTTGCGCGAGAACCCCGCGTGATCGTACTCACCCAGAACGGCATTACTCACGCTATCATCGTCGCCCATAATAACGAAGTGATCGTAGCCCTCGTTATACGCAAGGTGCAAGGCTTTATTAAACTTAGCGGAAGGATCGTTTAACCCGTAAAAGCACAATTCATGCTCACGCGCATAATCTTGTACAACCGCCGCGTCCGAATCACAGTGCACGCCCGCGAACACCCGAAGGTTCAAACGGTTGGCGCAGTTAATCATTACCCGGCTAATCGCAGGACGCTCGTTGAGAGCAGTAACTATGCAGTGGCTCATGGCATTAAAAGATCAGCGGTGACAATAGCAAACGCACACATCAGTAGAGCGAAGCAAAAGCAAGCTACCTTCCAATCGTGCAATTCTTTTTTTTGTTTTGCGAGCTGCTCTTCGCGAACAGTTAACTGGTCTTTTAATTCAAGTGTCACACGATACCTCTCTACGCTAAGCCAAGAGGCGCGATCGGGCTTGTTGCCCATGTTAAATACACGTGCGTAGAAACGCTTGCCGTCTACGTTGAACTCGTAGGTGTTCTTTGGTGGTTTTTTCATGGTGTTTGTGTTTAGAATCTATTTTCTCGGTTATTCTCTTCGCTGTTAAGCACAATCGTTAACGGGTCGTCCCAATTCAGTGCGCGCCCCGATTCATGGTAAAACACTTTGATGTGGGGAAAGTGGACGAATGCACCTCCCTGCCAGCGATAGCGGTCTACTTTCTTTTTTACCCCGAACAGACGTTCGATAAAATCAGGGGTTTTGGTTACGACGTAAATCCCGTCGATGTACTCAATAGTTCTTTGCATTGTGTTTTTGTTTTAATGGTTTGGCAAACATACAAATAAAAGATACTCTGTCAAAATTATTTTGCTTTTAGCCTAATATTTAGAATGATTCTATTTTAGGAAAACTATTGCAAATGTCAAAAATTCAAGAACAAGTAAACGCTATTCTCGCGAAGGTCGGGCTTAAGGCCATCAACCTTGGTGAAGAAAAAAAGGAGATGCTTGCCTCTGCCAACACAGCCGACGGCCAAGTAATGTCAACACCAGCCGAAGCATTCGCAGTAGGCGTTGAGGTGTACACCGTCGATGCAGATGGTAACGAGATTTTCGCCCCTGCGGGTGAGTACGCAATGGAGGACGGTTCAACCATCGTAATCGGTGAAAACGGCATTGTTGCCGAAATGAAGCCAATGGAAGAGGAAGAGGTTGAAATGGGCGCAGAGGTTACCAAAGTAATCGAAGCACTATCAAACCGACTTGCCGAGATCGAGGGTAAGCTTGCCGCAAGCGAGGAAGCACTCGCAGCAGCCAACACCAAGGCAGTAACAGCCGAGGGCAAGGTTACCGAACTAAACAAGCAAATCACGGCACTTAAGGCAACACCAGCCGCTCCTTCTACTAAGGAAAAAACAAAGCTTGCAGCCGATAAAGCTGAAAAGCCATACGCCGAAATGACGTACGCCGAAAAGGTGAACTTCAACCTTGAAAAACTTCGCAAACAATCAGCAAATTAAACAAAACTTTCCAATAGAAAATGCCAACAACTACTTCACTAACAACAACCTACGCAGGTAAAGAAGCGGGTAATTACCTTCTTGCCGCCGTACTCGCGAACAGTTCAACACAGTTCGTAACCATCAAACCAAACATCGACTACAAGCAAGTCGTGAAACGTTTGACAACAAACATCAATTCCTTTGCTGCTGCTACGTGCGACTTTACCCCGACCAACACGGTAACAATCGACGAGCGCATATTGACCTTGGAGAAATTTCAAGTGCAGTTGCAACTCTGCAAAAAGGATTTCTTGACAGATTGGGATGCTCGCGCAGCACAGAACGGCGACCTTCCAACAAACTTGCAAGAGGCACTCGTGCAAGAGATGATCGGTAAGATCGCGCAAATCAACGAAACAATCATGTGGAGCGGTGTCAATGGAACGACTGGTCAGTACGACGGGTTGATTACTTTGATCGACGCAGACAACACGGTAAACTTTGTTGCCTCGCCCGTGGCTTTGACAGTTTCAAACATCATTGCAAAGATCGAGTTGCTACTTGCCGAAATTCCAACAGCCGTTGAGAACTCAATCGAGAAGCCGCTTGTGTACATGAACCAAAAGGCATTCCACCTTTACCGCCAAGCAAACGTTGCAACGGGTAACGGATGGTACACCTACAACGGTGCAGCAGTTGCCCCAACGTTCATGGGTATCTATGACATCGCGATATGCCCCGGTATGCCTGACAACGTTATGATCGCGGCACAAAAGTCAAACCTTTGGTGGGGGACAAACGTGGAGAGCGACTACAACAACATACAAGTTGTTGACATGGAGCAATTCGCAGAAGAGAACGTACGATTCTCGGCGAAGTTCTTCGCGGGCGCGCAGTATGGTTTCGGTAACGAAATCGCCGCATACGGCCCCGGATTGTCTTAATCATTAACCTGACAGCGGAGTAGTAGAAATACTGCTCCGCTTTCTAAATACCACTTGAAAAAATGGCATGTAATTTAACCAAAGGTTTTACCTTCGATTGCAAAGAAGGAGTAGGTGGTATAAAGGAAATCTTCCTTTCGCCAACTTCCAATTTCGCGACAGGCGTAACCATCGACAGCGTAACAGGAGAGGTAACAGGACTGCCCACAGTAACCTTGTACCGCTATCAGATCGATACCAAGCTAGGCACATCGTCTTTCATTGAGGCCGTGGAATCAGCAAACGGAGGTGTGTTGTTTACGCAGACAGTAACAACTGTATTGCAAGGCTTATCGGCTGACAAGCGCAAAGAACTTGACCGCATCGCTCGCAACCGAGCCATCACCGTATTCGTTCGCGATAGCAACGATAACATCTTAATGGCAGGCCGTCTTGATGGTCTTGAACTATCAAGCGGAGATTGGACAACAGGCGCGGCAAAAGGCGATTTCAACGGCTATAACCTCGTATTCACAGGGCAAGAGCGTAACGCAGCGGAACACCTCGAAACCTACACCGAAGTTCCTTTCGATAACTTCAACGACGTAACGGTTGATCCTCCCTACGTGGTGGCATCATAACCAAAACAAACAACCGAAAAGGGGCGGGTATATAGCCCGCCCTTTTTTTATTCACACAAAATGAAATACAAGGCTAAAGACAACACTATCCTAGTGTCCAACGGCAAAGAGATTAACTTATCTTTGTTGTCGCAAGCAAGACTTGCAGAACTGCACCCAAAGTACCCTCATTTAATCACGGTAAATGATAACACTAAACGCAAACCAAGCGAATCAAACGGTGCTACTCTCATTGAGGGAGATGCGCCAAGTGCTAAGTAGTGCGTTTACGCATTACCTTCTTATCATTACCCAAGACGACAACGGTGAGAGCGGTGTGCAGCTTGCGCAAGTTCCGGCGATTGTCTATGAAAACGACCGTATCACTAACCTAACGGTTACAACGGTAACACTTACCCGTGGCGGCACCTACCGCTACGAAATTTACGGCCAAAACAGCGCATCAAACTTAAACCCGAATGATAGTTCGGTTGTTGGTAGCGTGGCAATAGGAACGGTAAGAATGAATGATACCACAGAATACTTCGACGAACCCATCATTGACATACCCCTCGACATAAATGGCTGAAAATACCCCAAATAAGCAACCCAATAAGCAATCGCAAGTACAGAGCATTGAACTTGCCGTGTATCAACCCGTATCGCCAGCTACCAAGCTGGATAAAAAGGGCTGGATAAACTACGGCGACGATAATATGTACCCAAAGTATTTGCAAGAACTGAAGAACAGTGCGCCCGTTCACGGCGTACTCATTCGTTCCATCGTTGCAATGATCGCGGGTAAGGGATTTATGTCCGAAGACCCATCGGTTCAAGCGGTTATTGACAGTTCAAACCTTAACGACCAAATTGATTCAATACCCGACGACATTAAGACATTCTTAGGCGTGTACCGCGAGGTCTTAAACCGACTTCATAGAACTGGCGTCGCCAAAATAAACAACCTTTGCTTCGCATCA
>Ga0105097_10000129_pt1 | contig 29664 bp, 19 predicted proteins | sample PPLLak12cMay2015_FD_87035 | JGI IMG/M metagenome (GOLD analysis project Ga0105097, IMG submission 87035) | Freshwater sediment microbial communities from Prairie Pothole Lake near Jamestown, North Dakota, USA - PPLs Lake P7 Core (1) Depth... | ecosystem: Environmental > Aquatic > Freshwater >...
GTTTGACAACCCTGCCTGGACTGGCGTGAGTTTCACGGCTCGTGGGGCGCTGATCTACAACACCTCCAAGGCTGACCGGGCTATTGCAGTGCTGGATTTTGGTGCCGACAAGGTTGCGGGTCCAAACTTCACAGTGCAACTACCCACGCCCACTGCCACCACGGCACTTCTGCGTTTCGCGTAAGGTAAATCATGGCTGCATACACCTCAAGTCTTCGGCTGGTCCAGCCTTCTACCGGGGAATACTCTGGTACGTGGGGCACCCAGGTCAACACCGGCCTGACGGCGCTGGTGGACACCTCCATCGCGGGGGCCGCGACGATCACCATGACGGCAGCGGACTACACGCTGTCTACGGCCAACGGGGCGACTGACGAAGCTCGGGCGATGGTGCTGAACCTGACCGGCACCCCCGGTGCGGCGCGGAATGTGATCTGCCCTGCGGTCAGCAAGATCTACGTTGTCTACAACAACACGACCGGTGGCTTTGCTCAGACGGTTAAAACTTCTGCTGGTGCAGGGATCTCCGTCCCCAACGGTGCGACAGCCTTCCTACGTTGCAACGGCACAGATGTAGTTGTTGCACTGAATTACCTGGGCGCACTGACACTGGGCTCGGCGTTGCCTGTGGCTTCTGGTGGTACGGGCGCAGCAACGCTGACTGGGGTTCTCAAAGGCAACGGCACCTCGGCAATTACTGCTGCCACAGCAGGCACAGACTACGTAGCCCCCGGCACGGCAACAACTTTTACAGCAACGCAGACTTTTAGTGGTTCATCCAGCGCGTTGGCGATGGTACTCAACGATGCGGCAGAGGTAGTGACGATCTCCGCCACGGCAGCGACGGGCACGATCAACTACGATGTTACTACCCAATCGGTCCTGTACTACACGACCAACGCCTCTGCCAACTGGACGGTGAACTTCCGTGCATCTTCTGGCACCAGCCTGAATACGGCCATGAGCACGGGGCAGAGCGTGACGGTTGCCTTCCTTGTGACCCAAGGAGCCACGGCGTACTACAACAGCGCGGTGCAAGTCGATGGTGCTTCGGTAACGCCTAAGTGGCAAGGTGGTTTTGCACCCGCAGCGGGTAATGCGTCGGGCATCGACGTATATACATACACCATTATCAAGACCGGCGCAGCCGCATTCACGGTTTTGGCCTCCCAAACGAGGTTTGCATAATGCCGTTGATTGGTACACGCGGCGCGGCCTCTGCTAGAGGGTTTGGGCTATTTGGTGGCAGTAATTATTGGTTTCTTGAGTTTAACGGCGGAACACTTAATAACTATAGCGCAACGTATAGCCCAAGTGCGAATGCATTTTATAATGTAGGCGGATTAAGTTCTACACAAATTAACCTTACCGCGCTTAATTCTTCAGGTCAACTCACACTACAAAAAACACTTAGTGGTACGACTTTGACTGGCCAAGGGGTAGTTTTAGACTCTTCTGGAAACATTTTTATTACAGGCGGCAACCCGTTTGAGATTCAGCTAGCAAAATACAACTCTTCTGGTGTACTGCAATGGCAAAAACAGGCGGGTCCAGGGTCAGCTATTTGGATCGGGGTTGGGATTGTTGTTGACTCCACTGGCAACATAATTGTTGCGGCAAAAGAAATATTTACCAATAACGGCGGGTGGGTTGGTAAATTCAATACGAGTGGCACGCTGCAGTGGCAGCGGTATATTTCTGCGGCAGACATACAAATAAATGACATAGGGATAGACTCTTCAAATAATGTGTATTTGTCTGGACGATATACGGTCAGTGGAGCGTCTGACGCTTGCGTTATATCCATTGACAGTAGCGGCAACACTAATTGGCAGAGAGTACTAGGTGAAATCGTTTTCTCTCAACAGTGGCTAGGTATTGCGGTTGATAGTTCAGCCAACGTATACGCGGTTGGTAATAATAATACGGTTGGTCTAATTGCTAAGTACAACTCAAGCGGAGTTCTTCAATGGCAAAGGGGAACAGGCATATCTCGATGGTACGGAGCAACAACGGACAGTGCTGGAAATATTTATGCGGTTGGAGACGACAGTGGCAGCAGTGCGCTAGTAATCAAACTGAATAGTAGTGGGTCGCTTCAATGGACAAGATCTATAACGGCAACTAGTATTGCAACACTGAGTGCAGTGAGCGTATACAACAATATTCTTTATGTGACAGGCAATGATTTTAGTGCGGCGCTGCCTACTGATGGTTCTCTGACCGGAACATACGTTGTTGGTGGGTTAACCATCACATACGCCGTTGATGGCAGAACTACGTCAACCCCAACATTAACTGACAGTTCGGCCACAACAACAAATACAGCGGGCGGTCTGACGATAGGTAACACATCACTAACAGATAGTACTCCAGCGCTAACAACAACCGTAAGAAACATATAGTTAAGGAACGCGCATGATTGACCTCATCGGTGGCGGCGTCCTCGGCTCTCTTCTTGGCGGCTTGTTCCGCCTTGCGCCAGAGGTTTTGAAGTTCTTGGACCGCAAGAACGAGCGTCAGCACGAACTCAAAATGTTTGAGCAGCAGTGCCAACTGGAGCAGATGCGCGGGGCGCAGAAGTTGCAGGAGATTGGCGCTCAGCATGGCATGGCCGTGGATGTCGGCGTGCTGGATGCGTTCAAGTCCGCACTGGATCAGCAAGCCGAGATGGTCAAAGCTGCTGGTGGTTGGGTTGCTAGTCTTTCTGCATCAGTGCGCCCTGTGGTGACGTACTTGTTGGTCGGCGTTTATCTTGGTCTTCAGGTAGCTATGGCCGTCAACATCATGGCAAACGGCGGGTCCATCGAGGACGTGTTTAAGTTCGTGATGACCGTGGATTTTGTGGCCCTTGTGAGCGGGATACTAAACTATCACTTTCTGAACCGGACTCTGGAAAAGAGGGGACTGGTGTAATGGGTCAACCATTCAACTACGTTCGCGGCAAAGACACCGCAGAACGCTTTTGGAGCAAAGTCAGCAAAAGCGAAGGTTGCTGGGAGTGGCTTGCGTCACTTGATTCGCGTGGCTACGGAAATTTTGGAATGCCCCGCGAAGATGGCTCTGGCCGTTTTATCATGCAACGCGCTCACCGAGTCGCATGGCAACTTGAACACGGTGCCATTCCTTCGAGCATGGTTGTTTGCCACTCTTGCGACAACCGAAAGTGCGTGAATCCAGCACACTTTTTTCTTGGAAGTCAACGCGACAACATGGCCGATTGTGTCAAGAAAAATCGACTGGGGGATAGGTCGGGGGAACGCAACCCGAAGGCGCGGCTGACCGAAGCGCAAGTGCGTGAACTTCGCGCAGATACAGGATCATTGGCGGATCTGGCGCGTAAATACGGCGTGTCAAAGTCAACCGCGCACAGCGTCCGCTCAGGCGCAACGTGGGGGCTTGCGTGAACCTTGACGTAGCCGTTGCGCTGTGCAAGCAGTTTGAAGGCTTACATCGTGTAGGCAGCGACGGGCTGATCTACCCGTACATCTGCCCTGCTGGCTATCCTACGATTGGTTGGGGAACCGTTTACAAGCCTTCGGGCAAAAAGGTCACGATGGACGACCCGCCTATTACGCGGGAAATTGCAGACCTTTGGCTCATGGACGAACTCCAGCGCGTCTGTGCTTCAGCCGTGACACGACAGTGCCCCGAACTCTTTGCGTGGAGCGTACAAAACGGGCAGTGGAGACACTTCTGCGCTATTGCAGACTTCACGTATAACCTTGGGTCCGGTAGACTGCAGACCTCCACCCTGCGGCGCAAGCTACGTGCGCTGGATTGGGAAGGTGCCAAGGAGCAGTTGGCCTTGTGGGTGCGCGGTGGCGGGCGTGTACTGCCCGGTCTGGTCAAGCGTAGAGCCGCAGAGGCGGCGCTGCTGGGGTAAACATGCCGCTTAAGAAGATCACACTCAAGCCCGGTGTCAACCGCGAAGGAACCCGCTATTCCACTGAGGGCGGTTGGTTTTCCTGCGACAAGATTCGTTTCCGCTCAGGCCAGCCTGAAAAAATTGGTGGATGGCGGCAGGTTATTAACGATCAGTTCCTGGGCGTCTGCCGTTCATTGTGGGCCTGGGCTGCGCTTGACGGTACTAGATATGTTGGACTTGGTACTAACCTCAAGTATTACATTGCATTTGCTGGTGGCGGGATATACAACGACGTTACTCCAATCCGGGCAGTCACTGCTCCGGGAGATGTGTCGTTTTCTGTGACGGTAGGCTCAAACATCATGACCGTGACAGATGCGGGTCACGGCTGCATAACAGGAGACTTTGTTACTTTTAGTGGGGCTACAGGTTTTGGCGGTAACGTCACCGCCGCAGTTATTGACCAAGAGTACCAAGTCACAGTCATTGACGCAAATACGTACACAGTCACGCTTCCTGTGGTGGCAAATGTGGCTGACAGTATTTACTTGGACCTTGACTTTATAACTCCAGACTACGAGATTTGGGAGACTGCAGAGACAGCGGTAGCCGCGTACCAAATCAATGTTGGCGACGAAATCCAGACTGTGCTAACCGGATGGGGTGGTGGTGGCTGGGGGCTTGGCGGTTGGGGCGTTGGGTCTACAACTACCACTTCCATCCGCATCTGGAACCACGACAACTTTGGTGAAGACCTGATCTTTGGCCCGATTGATGGGCCGATGTACTACTGGGATCAAACTGCCGGACTAACCACTCGTGGTGTTGCGCTCACTTCCCTGTCGGGGGCATCGGACGTACCAACGGTGCAGCATCTTTTGACGGTATCTGACACTTCTCGGTTCGTGCTGGCATTTGGCTGCAACGACTATGGATCTAGTGCGCAGGACACCATGCTCATCCGCTGGTCTGACCAAGAGAGCGCAGTGAATTGGACTCCTTCTGCCACAAACCAAGCTGGCAGTGTTCGCGTGTCTCACGGCTCAAGAATTGAAGCAGTTGCACAAGTTCGCCAAGAGTTTTTGGTCTGGACTGATACCGCCTTGTACTCACTGCAGTACCTCGGCCCGCCGATTGTCTGGGGCACGCAGCTTCTGTCTGACAACACATCCATCGTCAGCGACAGAGCCTGGGCGACTGCCGCAGGCGTTACTTACTGGATGGGCAACGGCAAGTTCTACCGTTACGACGGTCGAGTTGAAACGCTGGTCTGTGACTTGAGACAGTATGTCTTTAACGATTTCAACGTCAATCAGTCTCAACAAGTTTTTTCGTCTACCAACGAGCAGTTTAACGAGATCTGGTGGTTTTACTGCTCTGCAAGCTCCACTGTTGTAGACCGTTACGTTATCTACAACTACATCGAGAAGGCTTGGTACTACGGCAACCTGAGCCGCACTGCGTGGATTGACACAAGTGTTTCCAGCGATGTGCCGATGGCTGCAGACTACAACAGCCGCCTGCTTTTTCAAGAAACCGGCGTTGATGACAACGCAACGACGACCACGCTGCCGATTGAGGCGTTCATTACTTCGTCAGAGTTTGACATTGATGACGGACACAACTTGGGGTTTGTCTGGCGGGTTATTCCTGACGTCAACTTTACGGGGTCAACGGCTGTTAGCCCGACAATGAATCTGACTCTGCTGCCTTTGCAGAATTCCGGCTCAGGGTATACCCGAGGCATTACGCCGGTCCCCTCTGTTACGTCTGATATGTCGGTGGCCGGGGACAACTCATTTCCAGTAGTGCGCAGTGCGACAGTGCCTGTTGATCAGTACACAGGGCAAGTAAACATCCGTGTGCGTGGTAGGCAGATGTCCATCAAGGCGGAGTCCAGTCAGATCGGTGTGCAGTGGCAGTTGGGTTCTCCACGGATTGACATCAGACCTGATGGGCGCAAGTCATGACGATTTGGTCCACCATCATCAAGCGCTTCAAGGCGCCTGCACTGCCCAAGCCTACGCAAGACTATGACAGGACGTATCTTGATAATCTTGTCAACATCCTGCGCCTGTACTTCAACCAACTAGACAACCTGCTGGAGCAGATCGTGACTACAACAGGAAGTGCAGTTCCAGTTTCTATTGGTGGGACCAACGTCGATGCCTTCGGGCGCTTGCGTACCAGCGGCCCTTATACGCTGTTTGACTCGCAGAACCGCTACGTCAAGAACGACCTGTTTGATGAGACCGCCGCTACAGGGGGCACAGTGACCTATGACGCCAACGCCAGCACAGTGCTGCTCAATGTCACGACAAGCTCTGGTAGCTCAGTGGTGCGGCAGTCATATCGTTCGTTCTCGTACCAGCCTGGGAAGGGCTTGCTGACCCTTAATACCTTCGTGATGGATACGGCCAAGGCCAACGTCCGCACTCGGGTTGGTTACTTCAACGAACAGAACGGCGTCTTCCTTGAGAGAGACGGTACAACCGTTAATATTGTCAGGCGCACCTACACTTCCGGCGCGGCGGTAGATACGGTGGTGCCGCAGTCCAGTTGGAACGGTGACAAGCTCGACGGCACCGGAGACTCAGGCTATGTCCTTGATCTGACCAAGGCGCAGATCCTCTGGGAAGACTTTGAGTGGTTGGGCGTCGGCTCAGTGCGGGTGGGCTTTGTGATTGACGGCGGGTACATCGTCTGCCACACGTTCCAGAACGCCAATAATTTAGACTCGGTTTACATGACTACGGCCATGCTGCCGGTGCGTTATGAGATTACCAATACCGGGGCTGCGGCAAGTGCCAGCACGCTCAAGCAAATCTGCTCCACGGTCATTTCTGAAGGCGGCTACGAGAAAAAGGTTGCGCTGAATGTGGCGCGGATGACGACAGCGAACTCGTCTATCTCCACGACCTTTGTACCGCTGGTTTCTCTGCGCCTTGACTCAGGACGGACTGGCGCTGTGGTGATTCCTGATGGATACTCGGTTCTGCCCACGGCCACTTCGGCCACGACCTTTGAGATTGTGCTGGTCAAGAACCCCACGCTGACCGGAGCCTCATGGGTGGCGTCGGACTCCAGCAATGTCCAGCAAGATCTCTCGGCCACCTCTTACACAGGCGGGACCATAGTGCAGCAGCAGTTTGTTCTGTCCAGCAACCAAGCTAGCGGCATCGCTGTTGGGGTCGGGGATTACAACTGGGATCTCCAACTGGGCGCGACCATCGGCGGGACATCAGATATCTACACGCTGGCTATCCGCACACTGTCTGGCACGCATGACGCCATTGGTAGCCTTTCATTCTGGGATCTGACGTAATGGCCTACGACCCGAAATCCTTCCTAGATCAGGCCCTGAAGACGGGGTTTGAATCAATCTACTCCCAGCCTTCTTCATTGGAAACCGGAGAGGCTCCGCAATATCAGGGTGACGTTGCTACGTTCGGTAATGTACAAGTTCGCCCGCTCTACGACCCTGTTTACGAAGGTACAGGGGATGCGGCGTATCAAGTTGGCACTACGCCCACCGGGCATATGGTTAGCAAACCGCTGACAGGGCAGTACGAAGGGTACTTTCTAAACCATCTCTACGACAACGAAGGTAACTTCACTGGCACATCAATCAGTGAACCTGACAACGATAAGTACGGTCTGAAGGGGCTGGCGCAGATGGGTCTGATGGCTGCCAGTTTTGGCGCACTCGGTCCTGTCACTCAGGCTTTGGCGAGTGCGTACAAGGGCGTGCAAGCCTTAAAGAGCGGTGATGTGCTTTCCGCCGCTGCGTCAATTTTGCCGGGGGCTGGCTACATCCCCGGTGTGGGTAAAGAACTTGCAGACACGCTCAAGACGGTTGGTGGGTACGCTAAAACCGGAAGCGCTATTCAGAAAGCGATTGAGAACAAAGACATCTTTGGCGCACTAGGCGCAGTATCTGATATTCCTGGCGTACCTAAAGTACCTGGGGAAATCACGGACATTCTGAAGGGTGTTGGACAGGCAAATCGAGTACGGGAAGCAATCCGTAACGAGGACCCCTATGCAATCTTCAAGGAGCTTGTCGGTGCCAGTAAGACTGGCGTTCCGTTCAGCAAGCTGGCAGACGTAACCGGCGAAGATGCCATTGAAGGCTTCTTTGACCCGGGTGGTGAGGGTTACGTAGACCCCAATGCAGGCAACCTTCCAGACTGGGCGCTTGATCCGTATAAAGACACAACCGCTACTTCGTTTACCCCCGGTTCTGATGATGTCTACGAAGACATTGAGAGCCTACTGGCGCGGTACGAAAACCAAGGTTTTACAGATCAGCCAAGCGGTGCAATAGACCAGACGTTAGAGATCACGGGCCGTAGAGATGACCTGAATATTGATCCGTGGCTGCAGCCGTTTGTAGACCCCGAGCGCCGTGTGAACGTATCAGAAGACCAACCGGCTCAGATTGAAATCACAGGAAAGCGTGAAGGCACCATCATCCCTGACTGGGACATCCTGCCAGACGCAATAACTGCCCCCCGCAGCATCCGTGATGTCGGTAACGTGACCAAGGTCAGTCCTGATGAGAAGCTGGAAGGCACCGAGGTCAAAGAGCCGGATCTGGTCACAGGGTTGACCCCTGCCAAAGTTGACACCACGAAGACCGATACGAAGACCACGACAAAGACTGACACGAAGACTGACACGAAGCCCGCAACGCCAGGATCTGGCATGGATCTGTCAGCATTGTTCGCGCTCCTCGGTGCTATGGGTGGGCAGGGTCAGGATCGGCAAGCGCCCGCGCAAGCTAACGTGGCACGCGGCACACCAGAATCGCCGTTTGGTTTGATGTACAATTTGAGAGGTTGATATGGACGACGATGATCTGGGCTGGCTGATGCTTGGTGGGGATGACCCACTTGATCTTCAGAACTTGCCTGACGTAATTGGTAAAGATAGCGCTACAAGAGCTTTGCTGTACGGCAATGAAAAAGCCTACGGCCCAGGCATGACTGGCGACCAAACATCGCGGTATGACACGATACTGGACCTAACAGGTAGCAAGTCCCTTGCAGACATTGCCGCTAGTGGGAATTGGTCTGACCTGTTCAAAAGCATCGGTGGTGCAGGGAAAGACCTGCTGACTTCCAAAACCGGCATGGCGGGTATCCTCGCGCTGCTCAGCTACCTCGACCGGCAGAAGGGCACCACTTCCGGTGGCGGCACGGCGCAAGCCTACGCAGGTCCATCCAAGCCACTCACGCCCAGTACGGTTCAGGGCAAATACGGTCCGCTGGTGACCTACGCAGCCAACGGCGGCTTGATGCAGGCTTACGCCAACGGCGGCAAGGTGCAGATGGAAGATGGCGGCTTTGTCATGACCAAGAAGGCTGTAGATGGCGCAGGTGGTCCGAGGGGTATACAGCAACTGGTCCCCGGTGCGAGAATGATCGGAGGGCCACCTGACCCCACCGGGCGGCGAGACTTGACCCCTGCTGTGATTCACGGCCCCAACGGTCAGACTCCTGCCAAAGTTTCCAGTGGTGAAGCGTACATCCCCAAAGCCGCAGTTGATGACCAAGGCGGCGCGGACAAAATGTACGCACTGATGAACAGCCTGCAAAGGAGCGCATGATGGCGCGTGGAATTACTGCCCTACTTCCCACTGGTTGGAGCGGCTTTAACGAGCAGCAGAAGATTGGCTGGTTCAATCAGAACGCAGTGACGCCGGAAGAACTGGCTGCGGCTGGAGTATCACAAGATGTTATTACCACGATGCAGGGTCGTGGGTACACGGGAATCGCCGCAAACGCGAACACCGCAACGACGAACCCTCGCGCTGTTAAGTCAGGGCTGACCACCGCCCAGCAAAAGGCGGGGGAGTACAAGCGCCTACGGGACCTGGGTATGTCCGATGCAGATGTCCGCTCAGCGGTTACGCCTGTATACGGTACGCAGACCGATACGGACTGGACTGCACTTCAAGGACTTGCAGGGTTTGGTTCGAACGCCAATACCGCAACGACTAACACTAGCAATACCACGGCGTCAAATCCTCGCGCTGTGACGGCGGGTCTGACTACTGCCCAACAGAAAGCGGGTGAGTACAAGCGCCTGCGGGACCTCGGAATGACGGATGCGGAGGTACGCTCAGCGGTTACGCCGGTGTATGGTTCGCAGACAGATGCCGATTGGAATTCTTTGCAGGGGCTGGCTGGGTTCGGTACAAACACGAACACCAATACCAACACGAACACCACGACGGTAGACCCCAAAGCCGTCAAAACTGGCTTGACTACGGCTCAACAAAAGGCCGATGAGTACAAGCGCCTGCGCGGTTTGGGGATGACTGATGCAGAAATTCGGTCGGCAGTTACGCCTATATATGGCACGCAGGCGGATGCGGACTGGACTGCACTCCAAGGGCTTGCAGGATTCGGTCCTACTGGAAACACAACCGCTATCACCGCGAACACCACGGCGATTGATCCTTCTCAGTCCACGCTGAGTCCAAACTTCTCGCCGTATGTCTACAAGATGTTGGCGAAGGGTGAGGCTGCGGCAGATCTGCCGTACCAGCCGTTTACCGGGGAGCGTTTTGCGGGTCCGTCTGCACTGCAGCAGCGTGCGTTTGAGATTGCGAATAACTTGGAAACACCGGAAGCGTTTGGTACTGCTTCAGGGTTCGCACAGCAAGCGTTTGACAAAGCAGCAGGTACATCGTACACGCCGACAACATTCGATACCGGGCTTGGTTCACTGAAGTCTGTTGCGGAGTACATGAGCCCGTACCAGCAGAACGTCACGGACATCACCTCGCGGGAGATGCGCCGCCAAGCGGACATCGGACGGCAATCTGAGCAAGCGCGTCTGGCTCAGGCCGGTGCGTATGGTGGTTCACGCCAAGCCATCATGGAGTCTGAGCGTCAGCGCAATCTGCAGCAGCAGATGGAAGACATCACGACCAAGGGCTTGCAGGGTGCGTACGACCGTGCTATGCAGCAACGCTTGTCAGAATCTCAGCTTGGCTTGGAAGCGCAGCGTGGTACGGAAGGCTCCCGTCAGTTTGGTGCAAACCTCGGCTTGCAGTCCGTTAACCCGATGATCAGCGCGGCGAGTACCTTGGGGAACCTGGGCCAGCAGCAGGCTAACACGGGACTTTCGAACTTGAATGCGCAGTTGAGCGCGGGTGCCACGCAGCAAGGATTCATGCAGCAGCCTTTGGACTTTGGCTACCAGCAGTTCCAAGAGTCGGTGAAGTTCCCGTACCAACAAGCCACGTACATGCAGTCTCTGTTGGGCGGCTTGCCTCTGCAAGCTGCGCCGTATTCTTCAAGTCAGGGGCAGTCTGGGATGTTCTCTGGCCTGCAGGGTGCACTGGCTGGGCTGGCGCTGTACAACGCCTTCAATCCTACGGCTACGCCGAAGTAAGGAATCGACATGCAACAGCAAGGTATTCGCTCGGTGATGCCACAAGGGGCGCAGATGCCGCAGGGGGCACAAGCGCCGATGCCCGGTCAAGCGCCTATGCAGACGCAACCGATGCCGGGGATGATGCCTAGCCAGTCGGGGCCGAAACCTGGGCTGACGGCGTTTGTACCGTCTTTGACGGGGCTTGAGATCCCGCAGATGCTGCAACTGTTTGGAGACCCAAACTCCCCTATCCCCAAGAACCGAGTGCTCGCTGCTATTGTTGAGAAGCAAAAGCAGATGGCTGCACAAAAAGCGGTGCAGAACCAGCTTGCCATGCAGCAGAACGCCGGTCAACAAGGCACGATTGCAGACGCAGTTGTGGCACAGGCAGCACCGGTTCAAGCAGCGTATGGCGGCGAGATGCACGGCTACGCAGGTGGCGGTGCGGTGGCGTTTCAAGATGCGGGTGTAGTGGGTTTGCAAAACCCTGAATACGATGAAGAGGGGTTGCCCAGATCCAACGAAGAGCGGCAACGTATTGAACGTAACAACCGCATTTTTCTGGAACAGAAGAAGAATACTGACGCGCTCAGACAGCGCCAAGCACAAGCGGAAGCGGTGCGCCAGACATCACAGCCTGTACCGCAGCAGATGCTGGATTTCTATCGCTCTACGGGACGGGATAGAGCCGTTACGTTAGGTATGCCTGAGAGTGCGGCTACTACTACACCTATGCGCATGCAAGACACGCGTGGTGGCACTCCAGAGATGGCGGCGTTGGCGCAAATGTTGGGCACAGACGCAGCACAACGAACAGGTGCTGCGCCCGGTACAGGACAACAACGTCCCCCAGCAGCGCCTGCTGCCGCAGCCCCTGCGGCTCCCATGCCCGGTATTCGTGCCACGCTGACTCCTGAAGAGCAGCGCATGTACGACGAGCGCAAAGCGGCACTTGAAGGCCGCAAGACGCTGCCCGCCGATCTGCTTGCAGGTCGCGCAGGACTATCAGCGTTGATGCAGAAGAACCTTGCTGAAGAGCGGGCTGAAGCCGAGACGTTTGGCAAGGAAGCTCTGGCTGCTCGGGATGCTGCACTTGCGCGTGCGCAGCGTGACGTATTTAGTGACCCGATGGCTTTGCTTGGACTGGCTGGGACGATTGACACCCGCAAGGGTCAGGGCATGGGCTCGTTTGCTCGTGGTCTGTCAGGCATCATGGGTCAGCGCGAAGCCGCCGCTGAGGCTGCACGCAAAGAGTACGCCACTGCCCAAGGCACCATGCGTGTCCTTCAAGCCAACATTCGGCGCGGCAGTATGCTGGAGGCCCAGCGTGTGCAGGCGATGAATGAGCAAGACTACACCCGCGTCAGCCAGCTTGATGATGCAATTGCTCAGAACGCAGCCGAACGTGCCAAGCTGGAGCGCGAGGTCCAGAACAAGGCGTTTGATCAAGCGTTGGAAAGTCGCAAGGCTGCGGCAACTGAGCGGCAAGCGCGGGCCTCAGAAATCAGCGTCAACAAACCACCCGCAGAGCTTGCGCTCATGGAGTGGTTGCGCGATCCTAAGAACAAGAAGTTGTACGAGGAAATTCAGGGCGTCAAACAGGCACCCCGAACGCGTCAGGAACTCATGGAGCAGTGGAGTAAGAACTTCATGCTGCAGCAGAGGTACCCCAATTTTGATGACTTCGCTGCCGCAATGAATGTTGCTGGCGCAACCGGCGCTGGTGCGGGAGAATTCAAGGTCCTCAGCAGCCGCCCGAAGTAAGGAACACGAATGCCGATCTACACCGTCGAAGGCCCTGACGGGCGTATCTACGAAGTCGAGGGCCCCGAGGGCGCATCGAATGCGCAAGTCATCGCGGCGGTACGGCGTCAGATTGCTGCGCAGCCTGCGGCACCCAAAGAGTCCACCATCTTTGGCGAGATTGCCCGAGGAGGCAAGCAGCTTCTTTCTACAAGCCGCACGGGTATCGGCGCACTAGCTTCGCCTGAGGAAGCCGCCCGGGCCGGGGTGGAGCGCAGCCAGCAGATCGCTGCCGAAGCCGGTGAAGGTCCGTCTTTTGCTGCACTGCGCAAAGTCTATGAAGAGCGCGGGCTGCTGCCTGCTGCGGGCGAGTTGGTGTCGCAGATTCCCCGAGCGGTTGCGGGGCAGTTGCCACAGCTTGCCGCGCTTGCCGGTGGTGCCAAGCTGGGGGCGATGGCGGGCACTGCGGTGCTGCCTGGACCGGGCACGATTGCCGGGGGCGTCTTGGGTGCAGGCGCTACGCTCCTGCCGCAGTTCTTCGGTGCCAACGTCGAACGCCAAGCTGCAGAGCAGATGGAGCGTGGTGAGCAGGTCAAGATTGACCGTGGCGCTGCTGCTGCTGCTGCTGCAGGCCAAGCCGGTATCGAGGCCGCAGGCACGGCGCTGGTGCTGGGCAAGCGCGTGGTTAAGGGCATCCTGGGTGTCACCGATGACGCGGCGCTGGCTACGGCCAAGGCGCGTGAAGAGCTTGTCAAGGCGGCTGGACGGTCGCGTCTGGGTGCTGCGGGGCGTGGTGCTGCCGTTGGCTTGGCTGAGATTCCGGTTGAGATTGCGCAGGCCGTCATCGAGCGTGCCCAGGCGGGGCTGGATGTGATGTCCCCCGAGGCGTTCACTGAGTACGGCGAGAACGCGTACCTTGCCGGTCTGGTCGGCCCGACCATCGGTGCAGCCACACGCGTGACTGAGCCCGGTGCTGCCCGCAGGAAGCTAGCAGTAGAAGAGCAAGCGAAAGCTGCTGAGGAGCGTGCAGCCGCAGCCAAGGCGGAGGCTGAGCAAAAGAAGACGCCGGAGTACCTGCTCGATCTTGAAACGCGATACAAAGAGGCCGATGCGGAACGTGTTCGGCGCGAAGCGGAAGTCGCACAACGGCCTAAGAAAGGGGCGGATCCGGCGCAGTGGATTGAGTACAACCAAAAGGTTGCTGAACTCAAGGAGTTCAAAAAGGCAAACACTCCGCTAAACAACGAGTACACAGCACGTAAGGCGGACATTGATGCTGTCAATCAGCAGCGTGCGGCAGAAGCTGAAGCTACAACAGCGCAAGAGATTCCTCAGGAAGCGCAGAAGCTCCCCTACTACGCATCCGCTCAGGAAACCATCCCGGGGCTTGAGCCGGTAGAAGCTGCGCCGGAAACGGCGGAAGAAACCGTTGACTACGCCAAGCAGGCACGCGACCTCAAAGAGTACCTCGTAGATCTGCAGACCCAAGCCAAGACCACTACGGACCTTGATGCCAAGCTGAAGCTCAGCACGGATTACGCACGGGCCGAGGCTGCACTCAAGGAAGCAACACGGCTGACCAAGGCGTCGGGGCAAGAGGAAGGCAAGGCGATTGACAAGCTGCGCAAGCAGATGGCGGTTGCTGAAGACCAGGGTGATCTTGAGGCACAAGGGCGCATCGCTCAGCAACTCAAGTCTTTGGGCGTCACCGACCTTGGTGCGCAAGCAGAACTGGACCTGGGCAAGCCCCAGGCGCTGAAGAAGCTGCAGGTGCCCACCGACATGGCCGACTACCAAGCCGCGCAACAACGCGCAGCAGAGGAGAAGGCCGCACGCGAAGCACAGCAACGCCAACAACAACAGCTTGCCCGGGAAGCCTATGAGCGGTCGCAGCAGACCGCTGGCATGTATACAGATGTTCTGGCCGCTGCACAGCGTCGGGCCGCTGACCGTGCCGCTGCTGAAGCCGAGACCAAAGCTGAGACCGAGCGCACACAGCGCGAAGAGGAACTCGTTGGCAAGCTCGTGGAGTCAACGGGCGCGGTGCAGCCGCAGCCTGTGCCGCAGGCACGCATGGCGCTGCCTACCGGGGAGACCACGGAGAGCTTGTACGACCAAGCAGCAGAGCTTCGTGCACAGTTGACGTTTGCTCAGCAGACGCGCAACAAGAACTTGGAGTCTCGGGTACGCCAGCAGCTTCAGCAGATTGGCGCTTCACCTGAGGAGAAGGGCTCCGCGCTTGACCTGGGTGCCACCGCCCGCGAGGCGGGCGTCGAGGGTGAACTCACGCCTGAGGCGATGGAGCAGAACCGGCTGACGCGCCTGGGGCAGCGGCAGTTGATGTCCTACGACCAGCTTGTCAAGTTCATCACGCAGACCAGAGAGCGTGAGCAGACGGCGGTTGATGAGAAGACCAAGGCCCAGTACAAGTACCGCGCTGAGCAGCTCAAGCAGGCGGCAATCGGCTTTGCTCTGCAAGAGATCAACGGACGTAGACAACAGTACGGTCTTGCTCCGTTGGAGCAGAAGGAAGCGCTGCGGGCCGTTACTGGGCTGGCCCGTCCGCTGAACGAGTTGGTTGCGCGTGGTGCGCAGATCTTCGAGGAGCCGGTGGTTGTCCGTGGGCAGCAGCGCGGCATTCGGCTTGTTGAGGGTGCGCAGGAGTTCGAGCGGCCACCAGCGGGCAAGCGCACGTTTTCTGAGGCAGGTTTTCCTGCCGCAGCCGACACGCTGCGAGAGCAATTCCGCCAAGTGGTGGAGACCGTCAGCGGCAAGCCTCAGGCTGCGCCGCCTTCGCCGTACGCCAAGCCTGCGGGCGCACCGCGCCGTGTTGTCCCTGAGCAGCGCGAGTTGTTCCTGACGCCGCCTCCGGCAGAAGAGCCCGTGTCGCTGGCACCAGAAGGCTTCTTTGCCAAGGGGATCGACAAAGCCGCATCGGCAGATGATGCACGACTTCTGCGCCAGATGCAGGAGGTCTACACGACACTCACGCCGCAGCAACAGAGCGTTGTGCGTGAGCAGGCGCAGCGTGCTGCCGATGGCAAGCCGTTGGATGCCGTGTACGAGATGCGGGGCCTGTACCAGTTGCGTCAGCGCGAAGCGGCTACGGCTGCGGGGCAGCAGACGTTCCTCAAGCCCATCACGCTTGTGACTGCACGGCGCAAGATCGAGCAACTCGCACAGAAGGCGGCAACGCTGGAGAAGGACCTGCGCGAAAAGCTCGAAGCGCTGCTGCGTACAGGCGTCACGCGAGGCATTCCGGAACTGGACACGCAGCTTAAGGCTGCGAAGCTTCAGGCCGCTGCCAAGGCCCCCGCAAAGACTACGGCAGAGCAGGCTCAGGCCGCACTCGACCGTGCGCTCAAGCAAGGCAAGCCCGTCGTTGATGCAGCGCAGCAGGTCAAGACCGAGCAGTTCCAGCAGATTGCCAAGTTCAGCAGCAACATATACACGCCTCTGCTGGAGCGGCAGAAGCAACTGAATGCGGAGTGGGATGCGGCGGTTGGTGAGTTCTCAGACATTCAGCTTCAGTACGATTTCTATCGTGCGGAATTTGATGCAGGCCGCGCACCCAAGACAAATCGCGCTGAACTGGAGGCGTTGACGAGACTGATCCCGGGCACAGCAGACCGCGTGGTTGAGGTGTCGAAGCGGCTTGACGCAGTTAACCAGATGGTGACTGCTGCAGAAAACGTCATTGCGAGAGTGCGTGAAAAACAGGCAGCAGACACTGTTGTGGGTCCGCTGCTTAAGGAAGCGGCAAAAGCAGAAGCCAAGATCAAAACTGCGCAGCAAAAGCTGGCTGTCGCAAAAGAGGTCGAGCGCTCTGCAGAAAGGGCGCACAAGAAGGCGCTTGAGAACGTGCCCAAGGAGCCGACGCTGCTTTCGCAGATCGAGGCGCTGCCGATCACTGGCGCTGTGCGTGTGTTCCGTGACACCAGCGATCCTGCTGTGCAGTCCCAGGCCACCAAGAAGCGTTCAGCTATTGCCCGTGAGGAGGGCACGTACGCAGTCCTTGAGGAGCGCATCAAGGACGCGCAGGGCGATGAACGTGTCAAGCTGCAGAAGCAGCTTAACGAGTCGGAAGAGCGTTTGCAGAAGTTGCACGACGAGCTTTACGATGTGTACAGCAATGCGCCGCTGAAGCGCGTTGAAGGCAAGACGGTTGAGGCAGCAGCGTCTGCTGAGCGCCTGGAGAAGGCGCGGCATGAGGTGCACAGCGCTGAGATCGATTCGTTCAACGCCAAGCATGACACCGCACGTCTGAGCTTGCCTGCCCGCAAAGCGGGGCCGATCATCAGCGAAAAGGGTGTCGTCAAGCAGGGTGGCGAACGCGTCATCAAGGCCGAGCCTGCCACGCCTATTGCAGACATTGCAGCCACGCGCAAGCGCATCGATGAGATCAACCAGCAGTTTGCGTACATCAAAGAGAACCCGGCCAAGTCGGCAGAGGGTAAAGCCAAGCAAGCCAAGGTAAAGACACAACTGGCAGCGGAACGGCAGACGCTCGGCGCTAAGCTGAAGGAACTGTTGCAGGCGCAGCGCCAAGTGTCACAAGAAGAGAAAGCGGTTGAGCGGGAGCTTAAGGGTGCCCGCACGGTGTCCAAGCGTGCCATCAAGCAGACAAAGTTGGAAGCTACCGACGCGCAGCTCTTCGAGGATCTGGCAGACGCCAAGCTGTCCAAGGAGCAGCGGCAGTTGTTTGAGCGGGCACAGAACGCGTTTGGTGAGATGTCCGCACCGGAGCAGGCGTTTGTCCGCAGGCAAGCCAACGCACTTGTCGGACGCCGTGAGGCTGACTACAAGGCCGAGGCACTGACCGAAGTTGTCCAGACCGCTGAGCGGCGCATAGCGCGTGAGGGAGACATTGAGTTCTCTCGCGGCACCACCGAGTCCCCGTCCACCACCGCCAGCGTTCGCACGGAACTGAGCAAGGCGTTTCCTGACCTGGGTCGGGTGCAGATATATGACTCGATTGATGCGCTCGTTGCTGCCAACCCGCAGTACGAGGGGCGTATCCCGAGCGATGCCCGGGGCTTCGTTGATACCGCTGGCAACAAGGCGTTCCTGATTGCCGAGAACATCAACAAGGGCGATGCGCTGGCGGTGCTGCTCCATGAGGTGGGTGCGCACATCGGCCTGAAGAACATGCTGGGCACCGCGCAGTACAACGCGCTGGTCAAGGCCGTGGAGACCTGGGCCAAGAAGAACGACGGCAGCGTCGAGTCGCGTGTGGCGAAGACCGCGCTGGAGCGTGTGGAAGCTGCCAAGACCCCTGCCAACCAGAAGGCTGATGAGACGCTGGCCTACGCTATCGAGGAAGCCGTCAAGGCAGGCGTTAAGCCGATGGAGACCAAGGGTGCGCTGGGGCAGTGGCTGTCCCAGATTGCTACGCTCTTCCGCAAGGCGCTGGAGAAGTTCGGCCTGCCGCCCAAGTCGCTGGATGCGCAAGGTCTGGTGGACATGGCGTTCGGTGCGGCGAAGCTGGAGATGACGGGGGCGAAGCCCTCGACCAGCAAGGGCGACCTGCTGTTTACTTACGCAGGCGAACGCTCTGGTATTGCCGCAGAAGCGCTCAAAGAAGCCAAGGAAATGACGGCGCAGGGTGCGCCGATGGAAGAGGTCTGGAACAAGACCGGCTGGTTCCAAAGCGCGGACAAGAAGTGGCGTTTTGAGATTGACGATAGCAAGGCAAAGTTTCGTTTTGACGATTACTACGATGCACTGAAAGACGGGACATTGAATGCTGATGGTCAAGCCGAGCTAAAACTCGGCAACATTCTTTGGCATCCGTCGCTTTATAAATCGTATCCCGCGTTAAAAGACCTGCCGGTTAAGCTGTATGACAACCCCAACGATAGGGTGCTTGGTTCTTTTGGTAAAGACGAAATAAAACTTAATCTTGCGTCTCCTGATTCAGAAGGTGTGCTGTTGCACGAGATTCAGCACTACATACAAGGGCAAGAAGGTTTTAGGAGTGGCAGCAACACGACTGACGAGTACATGCGTACGTATAAAAAGAATGTGCTGCAGTCTGTACGTGAATCCTATGCGCGTATGGCTGAGACCAGCGATACGTCTAGTGAACGTACGTACTACCGAGAGCGTGTAGTTGCAATGGACGCCGGGATTGCTGCGGCAGAAAAAGCACGTTCTGAAAGTGCAAAAACAATTGCGGATGCTCGCAAAGAATGGCAAAAAGACAAAAAAGAAATAGCTGAGGCTATGGACAATTTAAGGTCTGAGTATGAGCTTTTGCGTAGTAAGCATGCCGCAGCACTAGACGCCTACTCTGACGCCAAACTTAAGTTTATTAAAATTGCAAAAAGCAAAACAGCGACAACGGCTGAAAAAGATGCTGCGTGGTCAGAGGTACAAAAAGCCGATAAAGCGCTGCTTGCTACGCCTAAACCAGATCTTGGAGAACGTCTTGCCGAGCACGACAAGCTAATTGACAAGCAATCAGCAGCACATAAAAAGTACATAGGTGTTACCTACGCTATCAGAAAAGTTATAGACAATGCGCTCGATACGGCAATAAAAGCGAAGCTTCCTTCTCAATCAGTCTTTGCTGCTTTTGCAAGACTGGGTATTTCAGAACAGGCATACCAAAACGTGCTTGGTGAAGTAGAGGCACGTGACGTTGAAGAACGCCGTACGCTGTCTGCCGAGGAGCGGGCGGCAACCCGGCCCTACAGCAGCCAGCCGCAGCGTCGGGAAGAGGTACTTTTCTCCCGCAACCTCCCCACCGCATCACGCGTAGCTGACTCCTTGATCGCCAAGGAGAAGGGCTGGGTCACCAAGCTGAAGGACAACTTCCTGGGCATGGGGTTCCGCACGCAGTTCGTGGACAAGCTGGCACCGTCTGAGGAAGCGCTCAAGCGTGGTGGCACCGACCCAACCAAGGCGCTGCAGGCCATGTACTACCTGCGGATGTACGACCAGCGGATGCACTTCACGTCGCAGTCCATCACCGAAGGCGTGCCTGAGTTGGTGGAGAAGACCCGGCGTGATGGCACCACTGAGCGCCTGATCGAGACCAAGGCCGGTGCCAACATTCAGCAGATCGTGGACATCCTCAAGGGCAAGGCTGTGGTCAAGGCCGCAGGCAGTCCCGATGCTGCCAACAAGCTCTTCACGCTGTATCTGGCCGCGATCCGTGGTGAGCGCGTAGGCTACGACAAGCTGAACTTCAAGGTCAGTGAAGCCGACATCAAGGCTGCACGCGCTGAGATCGAAGCTGACCCGACGCTGAAGAAGGCGTTCGATGAAGCCCGGGACATCTACAACCAATACAACCGCAACCTGCTGGAGTTCTCGGTACAGACAGGCGCTCTGTCTCGCGCACAGGCCAACGAGTACCTGCGCAACAACGACTACATCCCGTACTACCGCATGCGCGATGGTGTGGCGGAGATGGTGATTGGTGGTGAGACGCCCATCCGCATCGGCAACCTGAAGGACAGCCCGCACCTCAAGGAACTGGTGGGCGGTGATGAGGCCATCTTCGACTTCCTGACCAGCAGCGTGCAGAACACCTCGATGCTGCTCGACATGGCAACGAAGAACCTCGCCACCAAGAACCTCATGTTCGAACTGCGCGACGTGGGGCTGGCGACCGTAGCCAAGGTGCCCAAGAGCGGCAAGACGCCTGAGGGCGCTGTGACGTTCAAGCGCGATGGCGAGGACCACTACGCAGTGGTGGACACAGACACCATCGGCATCGACAGCGATCTGCTGGTCAAGGGGCTGGCGGGTATCCCAACGATGTTCCCGGCCTTCGTGCGTGTGTTGGGCGTGCCTGCACGCCTGCTGCGCCGCGTGGTGGTGGCCTCTCCTGTGTACATGGCACGGCAGTTGTTCCGTGACTCGCTGGCTGCAGCACTGACCAGCGGCGCGGACATCACCCCGGTGCTGGGCTCCCTCAAGCAGATCGGCAAGCCCAACGCACTGCAGAGCCGAGGCATCACTGGTGGTCAGGTCTTCACCGGCATGCCAGAGGATGTCACGCGCATGCTCAAGGACATGCAGGCGGGCAAGATCAGTGTGACCAACGGGCTGTCGTATCTGGAGGCCAAGGCTGCACAGGTCGATGCGCTCACCCGCAAGGCTCAGTACGAGAGCTACCTCAAGCAGGGCCTGTCGGAGATGGAGGCCACGTACATGGCGCTGGAGTCGATGAACTTCAGCAAGCGCGGGCTCTCACCCACCATGCACATGGTCAGCACGCTGATCCCGTTCTTCAACGCACAGATCCAGGGCCTGGACGTGCTGTACAAGTCCTTCACCGGCCAGATGCCGCTCAACGAGCGCTTGGCAATCCGCGAGAAGCTCTGGACCCGTGGCCTCATGCTGGCAGGTCTGAGCATGGCGTACGCGTTGGCGATGCAGGACGACGAGACCTACAAGAACGCCAAGCCCGAGGAGAAGTACGGGAACTGGTTCGTGCAGGTCCCAGGCTTCGAGCAGATGGTGCGCCTGCCTATCCCGTTCGAGTTGGGCTACATCTTCAAGGCGCTGCCCGAGGCGCTGGTGAACACCCTGAGCACCGACCAGGGTGGTGAAGATGCCATGAAGGCGTTCAAGCACATCGCGCAGCAGATGGTGCCGGGTGCCTCGTCGTACTTCCTCCCCCAGGCCGTCAAGCCTGCACTGGAGACGCTCATCGGCACGTCGCTCTACACCGGGCGCAGCATCGAGTCCACCCAAGAGCAGATGATGGAGCCGGGGTATCGCTACCGTGACAACACCACCGAGGCTGCGAAGTTCGTGGGTGAACTGACGGGCTTCTCTCCCGTCAAGATGGAGTTTTTGATCCGTGGCTACACCGGCTCGATGGGCATGGCGCTGTTGGGTGCGCTGAGCGCTCCGTTCGGTGGTGAAGGCCCCGAGGCCGCGACCAAGCGGGCGTCGGACATGCCGGTGGTGGGTACGCTCTTCCAGCCCAAGGATGCTAGCGGCATCATCGACGCTACCTACGACCGCATGAAGCAGGTCAACCAAGTCAAGGAGACCTACGAGGGTCTGCTGAACAAGGGCCGTCAGGCTGACGCTGAGAAGTACCTCAAAGAGAACATCGATGAGATGGCGCTGGCGTCTGTGGCGGGCAGCTTCAAGCAGTACATGGGACAGATCACCGAGTACGAGCGGCAGATTCGGGCGTCAAACATGACGCCCGAGAAGAAGCGCGAAGCGCTGGATCAGGCCCGCAAAGCCAAGATCCAACTGGCTACTTCTGTACGGGCGGCAGCCGATAAAAAAGCACCCCAAGCCGCCCCCGCCTGATACCGAACCGAGCACGGGCATCCTTGATGTGAAGCGGGACTGCAGCCAGCAGTCCCGCCTGTCGCACGGCCTCTAGGTCAAGCGCAGGGACGAAGAACCCCTGGCCCTTCTCAAGCCGGTTCCACGGATAGTGCCGCAGCATTGTGAGGGTCTTCTTCTAGCGGTCGGCCTATGCAGATCGTGCGCACGCGCATCTGAGGGCCTCGGGTCTTCGCCATCATGTCCTTGCGCTCGAAGCCGACGGTGTACCCAGGCATGGCCTGCACCTGCTTCTTGAACGCGTCGTACCCAAAGGACAGCGCTACGCAGTGCGCCTTGAGGATCTGCTCCTCGATGAAGTACTCCACGTAGTTCTTCTTGTTGATGCCGTGCTCCACCCGGCCCATGACCTTGCTGCGCGTGACCGTCTGGTCGATCTCCTGCCCTGAACCCAGCGCTGCCAACAGAGCGCCGTTGCTCTGGCGGATCACCACAAACTGACCGTAGTTCTCCCGGGTGAAAGCGTTCAGCACATCCTCCGCTGTGCGCCCACCAGCCTTGATCACCTTGCGTGCCTTCTCCACCAAGCCCTTGAGGAACTCGATGATCTTGTCTATCGGCAAGTCGATGATGTTCGCGTACGTGCTCGACGCCAGGATGGCACCGGCAATGACCGCGCCGCAGCCAGCAGCCCAGTAGCGCTCATCGCCCGACATCTTCCACTCGACCTTGATCTTGCGGATGCACTCCTTGGTGATGCGCTCTGCCGTCTCTTGGTTCTGCACCAGCCAGCGCACGTAGATGTCGCCAGCCACGCCGTGGTTGTTCACAGGGATCTTGAGGAGGTCTTCCTCCTCCGGCGTCCAGTTCAGCTTGACCTCAGGCGTCCACTCCAGCATGCGCAGCAACTCGCCCTGCGAGGTGTGCTGCCGAGCCCCGGACATGTAGTCCTGCATGTGGGTGTTGGAGGTCAGGAAGACCAGCGTTGCCCATGACACAAGGTTCAAGCGCTCGCGGTTGTGGTGTGCCTCGCTCTTCTCCTTGCCCTGGCCTTCCGAGGCGTCGAAGATGAAGCCTGGGAACCACTCCATGTCCTGACGAGACTTGTGCGTGATCTCGTCCGACGTGAACGGCAGGCTGTTGAGGTTGCCCATGCGCTGCTGCATGGTCACAGGCGAGGTGCTCTTGCCTGTGCGGTAGCGGATCGGATGGCCCCATATCGAGTTCAGCAAGCTCAGTGCCAACGACTTGCCCGTGCCGCTGTCGGTGGACCCGCCGTGGAACGTCAGCGCCGCCATCTGCGTGAACTTCATCAGCGGTGCACCGAACCCGATGCTGGCGATGCCCAGCAGGTCGAACTGCTTCTTGCGCATGAGCATCTGTGGGAAGCGTTTCCACTCCTCCAGCGTGCCCTGCGACCGCGTGATGCGCGTGATGTTGACGAGGTCTGGCATCGGCACCGTGCGCGTGCTGCCGTCTTGGAAGTACACCTTGCCGTTGTAGACGAACGTGCCGTCTTCTTGCCAGCCGTACTGGCCTGGGATCTTGATGGCCTTCTTCGTAACGCTGGCGTCCTCGATGCAAGCGCGGATGTACTCGAACAGGTTCTTGTCGTTGCCTGCGCCGAACGAGGCGATGATGTTCTGCTGCGCCAGCGTCTTCAGGCACTCATCCTTGGACACGGTGTAGCGCTGTGCCATCAGCACGTCGATGGGAGCGCCGGGTCGGTTGGCGACCATGTGCACAGTGTGCTCACCGTCCTTGTTCAGCAGGTCTACGACGAACAGGTCGTAGGGCAGGATCATGATCTGCTGCTTGCGCTTGGTGCCGTCGGCTTCCTCCACCATACGCTCGACAAACACGCCGCCCTTGGCTCCGTAGGAGTAGCCCTTGGGTGGGATTGGGCGTGTGACTGTGACGGGTGGTGCCTCGGGATCTTCCGGGTCCACGGGCGTGAGTTCGATCTGCTTCTCGGTGTTGTCCGCAAGGATCTCGCGCCCGAGCGCCAAGGGGTTGGTGATCTTGCCGAAGTGCTTGCAGCCTTCGCAGATGCCCGGGTTCTCGCTGTCGAACTTCAGGCACGGGTACGGGCCCTTGATCTCGCGCAGCTTGGTCTGCATGCGCTCAGGCTCGTAGGGGTGCAGACTGCTCAACCAGATCGCTGCACGCTCACCATCCGCACACTGCTTGGCCTGCGATAGCCAGCCACGCCACAGGGGCTCCATGCCGTCAGCAGCGGCGTGCTCAACGAAGTGCGCAAGCTGTGCGCAACCATCGCCTGCTGCTGTGCGCTGCATGATCAGCTTGAACTTGGTGACGCTGTTCTCGACCAGCTTGACGCTGCTGGCGACGGGTGCTTCAATTCGCTTACCGGGGATGTCTAGCTTTGCGGCAGGTGTCGGTGCCGAAGTGACACTGGTCGGCCCCAGCGCGGCAGTGATGGCCTCAGCGAAGTCCTCGAAGCTGCACGTGGTGCCCTCAGTCATGATCTTGACCGAGCGTGGGGTGGCGTACTTCTTCTTGAAGTTGAGCGTGCCGGGGATGCGCAACACGCGGGCCGCGTCGGCGGTGACCGTCATGTCGATAGCCAGCGACTGCTGCTTGCACAGACGCTTGAACGCCTCAGCCACAGGCTTCCAGATGCCCACCGTCACCGGCTTGTCGAACGCCCAGTAGCAGTGCAGCCCGCCGCCTGAGGCGACGATGTAGGGCGTAGCCAGCGCGTCCAGCCCCGTGGTCTCGAGGAAGCCACTCAGCGCTTGTGCAGCGTCCTTCTTTGTCGCGTACCCGTCCATATCGATGAACATGGAGCGCATGTACTCGGCGTTGTCTGCCGTGCGCTTACCCGACTCCTCGAACGTCGCCAACGCGAAGTAGATGTCCTTGCTCTGTGTCAGCCATAGGTCAGCATGGCGCTGTACCTCCTTCAAATCCTCGACGAAAACGTGCTGCTTTTTCTTGGAAGAAAGCTCTGCTGCGCAGTAGTACCCGAAACCGGGTGGCGGAAGCACAGCCGCTAGAAACTCAAGCGGTTCCATGAAGCTCCCGAAGGTTACGTGTTGGCGTTAGTGGCGGCTATGCTGTCAAGGTAGTCTTGGCGCTCAGCTCGCTCATCGAGCAGCGTAGCCAGCGCTTTGAGCAGCGCTTCACACCAATCCTTCGGCAAGCCCCGGGCGTCCAGTTCCAGATACGCGTATCGGAAGAGTTCCTCTGGCGTCAGGCTTGAAGGTTGAATTCCTTGCATATTTGCACCCATGCGGTTTCTGCGTTCTTGGCGGCTCTGAAGACTTCGATCAGGCGCTCGACGCGTGGTTGATACGGATTGAGAACATCGCCGCCCAGCATCCAGTTGTAGACGGTCTGGCGTGATGCCCCAGTGGCTTTGGCTATGCGCAAGACGCTGAAGTCCAGGCTCACAGCAAGACGCCCGAGCGTGTTGCCCAGGCTCTTGGGAGCGTTCTTCACCGCCAGCACGGTTTTAACGGAGTAGGTCATGGTGATAAAAGGGGGCCGAAGCCCCCCTCAAAATCAGGTCTCATCATCCCAATCGGCAGCAAGCTTGGCAAGAGACGACTTGGGTGCAGCGGGTGCAGCCTTCTCTTCCTTGCGCACAACGGGCTCGACAGTCTCCTCAGCCTCTTCCACAGGCTCAGCCTTGGCCTTGGGAGGACGGCCACGCCGGGGTGCAGGCGGCGGTGCCTCTTCCTCTTCGTCCACTGCAGGCGCGGGTGCAGGCGCAGCAGCCTTGGGCGTGGGCTTGGTGCCCTCCAGCTTCATCGGCTCGACCTTGTCGGTCTGCGCCACGGTCATGGTGATCGCACGCTTGGCGTCTTCACTCTGACCCTGCTCCGCAGCCGAGGCGTACTCATCCTCGCTCAGCCAGCGCATCGGCTTGAAGTGCAGCTTGGGCGCTTCGCTCTTGGTGTCGAACTTCATGCGCGTGACCAGGGTCTCAGGAGAGACGCCCTGCGCAGCCAGATACCGGGCGTACGCTTGCAGCGGACGGTTGTCGCCTTCCTCCTTGCCGAATATGGACGTGGCAGGCAACTGAAGCTGCATGACATCGCCGTCCACATCGTTGGCAAGCACCACTGCCAGACGCTGGCTGTAGCGGCAGGCACGGCTCTCGCCATTACCGGAGCCCTTCACGTTCTGCGGGCACGAGGCGCAGTTGGTAGCCTGGGGGTTGGCTGCGCTGGCATCGGGCTTCTCGCCGTCTGCGCTCCAGCAGTCAGGACCGCTAGGTGCGTCACCGTCGTAGGCCTTCATGTAGAACGTGCGCCCAATCTTGGGAGCAGCGTTGACGATGACCACGTCGAGGAAGCGCTCATCGATGGCGGCAACTTCCTTGCCCTCCACCATCAGGCGGAACACGCCGCCCTTGATCGAGATGCGCTTACCGCCGCCACCACCGGCACCCCCTGCGAGGGACTTGGCGAGGGCAGACAGTTCGCCCTTCTTGGCGAACGCGGGAACGGCAGAGCCGCTGAACAAAGCGATATTGCTCATCTAGGGTAACTCCTTACTTGGTTGTAGGCTTGCGAACAGAGATGTCGAACTCGGTGTCCGAGTTCAAACCTGGGGGGATGGACCCAGGGTTTTCTTCCAAGAACAGCTTCATGTTGGCTTGCGCGATGCGCTTCTCCAACAGATCAATCGCGTCGTGTTCCACCATGAACTTCTTGAAGCTGTCCCAGTCATTGGTGTAGTACCGGGTCTTCTCCATCAGCGAGACGGTGCCGTGGTCGGTGCGCAGGGACTTGACCCCCGTGCCCCGCATGCGGTCCTTGATCTCGTTCTTGACGGACTGTTGCTGCTCCTTGATCGACTCGATCTGAGCGTCAAGGTCTTGGATGGCTGAGCGCATCTTCATGTAGATGCGGACCAGCTTGTCTACGGGCAATTCGTCTTCCATGCTTTCTCCTTTTTGAGTTGGTGTCCAACACTGTACATTGTCAAACTGGCTTCGGCAACCCCCTTCCTGAAATTTCTTCTTCGAACAACTTGACCAGCAGGGCGTTGTCATCCACCTTGCTGGACAGGGCCTTGAACATGCGCTTCTCGACCGGCGACCCTTCGATGTGGATCACGGTGACCTTGTCGGAGTTCTGCCCCTTGCGGTCGGCACGGGCGATGCACTGCACGTACTGCTCCACGCTCATCAGCGGGCCGTAGAAGATCACGGTGTCCGCAGCAGTCAGCGTGATGCCATGCGCTGTGGCCTGGGGCTGCATGACCAGCACCCTCGGGTTGGGCTGCGTCTGGAAGCGCTTGATGATGTCGCCCCGCTTGGTCGCCGTGACCCCGCCGTGGATCTCCTCGCAGGCCACACCGTTCTTGGTGAGGAAGGCGCTGATGGTGCTGATGGCAGCGCGGAAGAGCGCGAACACGATGACCTTGCGATCTGTCTGTTCCAGCGCTTCGAGCAGGACGTTCAGCCTTGGCGTGGCATCGAACTCGACTACCTCTTGGTTGTCGGTGTAGGACACCCCCGTGCTGATCTGCAGGAGCTTGTTGAGCACGCCTGCTGCGTTCACCGCAGTGATCGTCTCGCCCGCAGCCATCGCCACCATCTGGTCTCGCAGCAGGTTGTAGTACTTGGCCTGCTGTGGCGTGAGCGGCACCTCACGCGTGGTCGTGAGCACAGGTGGCAGGTCCAGGCACTGCGCTTTGGTGAAGCGTATAGCGGGCTGCAGCGCAGCGAAGACCCGGTCAGCGGCGTCGGGCTTGGGGGCCCACTTGAACATGGTGATCTTCTGCATCACCTGATCGCGCCACGCCGTGTAGAACTTGGGCACGTTGGTCGGGTTGACCAGCTTGGCGAGGCCATACGCATCCACAGGAGACTGCGCAGCGGGCGTGCCCGTCATCATCCACAGGTAGGTCTCCGGCTTGATGATCGAGTTCAGCGCCTTCCATCGCCGGGTCTGCGGGTTCTTGTACGCGTTGGCTTCGTCCACGATGACGAGGTCGAAGCGCCCGTCGTTGTTCACCTCGTTGGCGATCAGGTTCAGGCCCTCGTAGTTCGTGATGACGAACTCGTAGTCCTCCTGTATCAGCTCGATGCGCCGCGCAGCCTGCGCGTGGTGTGCCACCACTGCGCTCCTGTGAATGACGGAGTTGCCCAGGTCCTGCATCCACGCGCTGTGCATGATCGACAGGGGGCACAGGATCAGGCACCGCCTGACCTCACCGCGCTTCATCAGGTAGTCAGCCGCCCACAGGGCTGACAGCGTCTTGCCTGTCCCGGGCTCCGACAGCACGAACGCACGCCGGTTGAGCGTGAGGAACGATGCCGTGTCACGCTGGTGGTCCATCGGGCGGTAGCGCCCAGGCCACTCGTACCTCCCCTGGATGGGGGAGGGGACGTTCTTCACGCCCAGGTTGCGCAGCACACGCGTCTCATCCAGGCCCCAGAAGACAGCGACTTGGTAGCCACCCTCGATGGGCAGCACCTTGTGCTTGGGGATGATGCTGTAGCGGTGCGGGTGTCTGGTGTTGAAGAGCAGTATGCGGTTGTCGATGATCTCCACTTGCTTTCTCCGTTGTTTTACTTGCCGTTGTCCGCTTGGTTTGCTTTGCGGCTTCTGAGGCGCATGTTCCCGGGGGTGCTCTTGCCGCCCTTGCGCAGCGGTGTGACGTGGTCGATGTCTTTGCCTGCGCGATCCACACCGGCCTTGTCGTAGGCCCTGCGTGCGCGTTGGCGCTCGATCTGATCAGTCGTCTCTCCGGTTGCCTTCTGCAGCTTGTACGCGTGCTTGTAGTCACGCTTGCCGTTGGTCTGAGTCATGTCAGTTCCTCTTGGTATTAAAGGTACAGTCTTTGACGGGGCACCATCCGCACAGCGGGCTCTGTGAGGGGTTCCACACGTCGAACTCGTGCGCTGCCTCAAGCTTGGCAACGCGCTCCCGGTAGTCCCACCACGCAGCCTCTGCGTCCTCGTAGGACATCTTGTGCTTGACCATGCTGCCCTTGACGATGAAGAACAGCGCCGAGGACACCGACCGGATGTGAGGGAAGTGAGCGAACACCATCAGGGACATCAGCGTTAGCTGGTCCCTGTCTGGATACTTGTCGTTGCCCGTCTTCCAATCGATGACTCTGGCTGTCAGGTTGTCGTCATCCACGATGAGCAGGTCCGCGATGCCGCGCACCCACCTGTCGTCAGAGCCGAACGCGCAGGGCCGCAAGTCCTTGGTCAGCGCCATCTCATGCTCAAACAGCTTCCTCCCAGGCTTGGCAAGGAGAACGTCTACGACTGGTTGGAAGATCACGAACTCTGGCGGCAGCGGTGTGCCGTCACGCCCGTAGTCTTCAATGGCCTTGTGGACATCCTTGCCGTAGATGGTGTGCTTGGTGTCTGTGAACGGGAACCGCTTCAGCACCTTGACTGCGTGGTA
>Ga0105097_10000130_pt1 | contig 29651 bp, 37 predicted proteins | sample PPLLak12cMay2015_FD_87035 | JGI IMG/M metagenome (GOLD analysis project Ga0105097, IMG submission 87035) | Freshwater sediment microbial communities from Prairie Pothole Lake near Jamestown, North Dakota, USA - PPLs Lake P7 Core (1) Depth... | ecosystem: Environmental > Aquatic > Freshwater >...
CAATAGCTACTGCCTCAGCATCTTCTTTTACCTTACTACCTCGTAAGTACTTCTCTACTCCATTACGCAGATAGTTCTTATCAGGGGAGTCTCCCTTAACCCATCTACTTACTACTCGCTTAGCCTGAGATGAGATAGAAGAATCATATCTATCTAAATTATAAATAGAGTCTGCCCCAGTAAGAGCTCTTAAGTCATCTAAGTGAGAAGCCTTAACAGGGTTAACTGCTAGATTAGCTTTCTCTAAAGTCTCATAGTTAGGAGCATTCTTAGTAACAGTAAACTGCCTACCTTCAAATAGCTCTGGTTCTTTAGCAGCCCTAGATAGCATAGCATCAATTAGAGGTAAGTCATCTGGAGCTACTACTTTAATATCATCTACTTTCTTATTAGCTACTTTTAAGAGCGAAGTCAGATAAAGAGTATCAGCTTCTACTGAAGTACCAGTAGCAATAGATAACTGAACATCAGTACGAGGTACTCCGCCTAAGCCAAAGTCTTCCATGTTAGCATAAACTTTAGCAGTCAAGCCAGTAGAGTTAGCACGTGCGAATTGGTCAGCTTCCTCAATAGGAACAAAGGTATTATGTTCTTGTAAGAACACACTATCAGTAATATTAGTTACTTCACCTTTATCATTCTTAATAATCTTGGCAGTATCTTCCATTGAAGTACTTCCTACCCTAGGCAAGCCTACTGATAAGCCCTTAATCTGAGCTTCTGAAGGGGTATAGAACTTAATACCTTCAGCAGCCTTAGCAGTACCAAATGCTGGATTATTAATAACCCTCTGCATAATAGCATCTCTATCTGCTTTATCAAGGGTAGCAAATGCCTCTGGTACAGACTCTTCAAACAACTTAGCTTGCTTAGCTTCTTGCTCTAACAGAGTAGACTCTGCAAAAGCTTTAACTGCAGGATTAGCATTATACTCTGGATTAATAATAGCCTTGAGGTTATCTATGTTAGCTTGGTATGCTTGTAACTTACCTAGGTTAGGAGCAGCTGGGGCAAACATAGGCTCTGTATCTTTATACAAATGCTTGTTAACATCTTCTGCAATAGATGCATAGGCTGAGCCACTTACTTTACGAACCGCCGCTCTATCTGCAATATGCCCTAATCCTCCTCCTAGTACACCGCCAAAAGCTAATGAGATACCTAAGTTCTTAACAGGGTCTTCCCAGTAATCTTCTAGCATAGGATGAGCAGACATAGTAGCTAGCATAGCAGCTTCTGCAACAGCGGCATCTAATACATTATTCTTAACTCCATTAACTAGCAAAGCCCTTCTAGCTATACGTTCTGCTGAAGTACCTTCTACTCCAGCTTTAATAGCCTCGTCTAATTTAGTAAGGTTAGCAGCTCTTCCTGCATCACTAAACCAGCTAGCTCCCTTAGCTCCTGCACGTAAGGCAGACATACCCTTCATAGCCAAACCCATAGGCAAGAAAGAACCTCCAATTAAGGAGGCAGTCTGTACAGCTTCTGGGTTAGCATCATATACTGCAGCGGCATCTTTATTAATCTTAGCTAGTAAGTCTCTGGTCTCTACAGACTCCCCTCCTGCAATAGGAGCCAAAGAGTTCCATAAGGTAGCTCCTACATCTGCTACAGTCGCAGTAGCAAAGCCAGTAACCTTTGAAGCTAAGTCCATCTGAGTATCAAACTTAGCAGAGACGAGAGGAGTATTAAAGTCCTCCTCTCCCTCTATAAAGCTATTGGTAAAATTTTCCATTTACTTCTCCTATTCTTGTAACTGCCGTTCACTAAATGCCCAGTTAAACATATCTTTAATAGGCTCTGCTACTCTTCCTGCTACCTCAGATGGCTGTAAGAAAGTATAAGGAGCTACTACTTTGCTCATATTACTCAAGGCGCTTCCTGATGCATCTACAGCCCTACTTAGATTACTTGCTCTTGCAGCACTTAGTACTCTAGGAAGTTCTGCCATTACTATAGTAGAGTCTACATTACCTACTACATCGCGCTTCATATTCTTAAGTCTAGTAGCAGTAACATCACTAAGGACTTTATACTTAGCCATTGCAGTAGCAGGGTCAGAACCTACAAACATCTTACCTACATTCTCTAAGTTAGGAACTAACCCAGCCGCTACTGTATCAGCATATGCTTGCTTAAATGTAGGGTCAGTCTCTACTGGCATCCAACTACGGACATCATTAGTAAACTTCTCTCTAGCAATAGTATCCATATAAGGCTGAATAACCATTTGAATTCTAGCCAACTTAGCATCTTCTTGAGCTTGCTTGTTAGTAAGTAAGTCTGGCTTTTTAAGATACTGCATTTGAGCTTGTAATTCAGGAGTAGGATACATAGCTCTGAAAGCACTCTCAAACATCTTAGGGTCAGTATTTAACTTGCTCATTGTTCTAAGAGTTTCGTCAATCTCAGTAGTACTCTTACCACTATCTCTCATATTGGCTACTAATAACTTCCTAGCAATAGTATTGTCAGGGTCAGATAAAGCATATGCAGGTAAGTTTCTAGGGTCAGCTTCTAGTACTGCTTTTTGCTTAGTATCTAAGCGTTTCAAATAACCTTGACGGCTAGAAGGGTCAGCAGGATTTAAAGCAGAAGTCTTGCCAGTAGCCTCTTCTTCATCTTTATCCATCTGCATTAGTCTAGCTACATTAGTCTTAGTAGACAAAGGCATCTGCTGGTCTATTAGTTCGTCTTCTAACTTACCTTTCTCTACAAACCCTGCCTTCTCCATAGCAAGAGAGGATACTGCTTTAAGCTTTTCATACTTACCTTCTGCTGACCTAATCAACATATTAGAAGCTACTGCATCTTTAGTACGTTGTTCTGCAATAGTAGTGTTAGCCTGAATTTGAGCCATTAGAGCTTTTGCATTGTTAGCAGGAAGTCCTTGAGCTATTAGTTCATTATCCTTTTGAGTAGCAGCAGGAAGCTTAGCCTCTAGTGCTGGAATACCCAAAGCCATTTTGTTAGTATTAAGAACCTTATCAGAGAACTCTGTTACAAATGCATCTATCTGATTCTTAGTATCAACTAACTTAGTAGCAACTTGCATCTTATCAAGAGGTACTTGTACTGTTTTACCATCAGGTCCTACTGAGGTACTAAAGCCATTAGTCATAGCTTGAATAGTCTCATCTAACATCTTGTCTGAGAAAGCAGGTTTATTAGCCTGACTTAAATCAGTACGTACTGAAGGTAATTGCCCAGTATTAATGTTAGTAAAGGATACATTACCCTTCTCATCTCTGCCTGCTACTATTCTATTAGAGCTAGCTCCGCCTGCCATTGCCGCATCTGAAGGCTTATAGATAGGAGAACCTAATTGAGCATTAAGAGCATTAACTCGTAAGTCTTGTGGTTCTACTGGAACATTTTTAGGAATACCTTGTTGCTCTAACTTAGTATCTCTATTAGCCAAAGCCTGCTCTAAACTAACTACATCAGTAGCAGGTCTAGTAGCTTGCTTCATAATAGCATCTATTGTAGCCTGCATAGCTGGGTCAATTTGCTTAGTAGGAGCCTCAGCTTTAGGAGCAGTCATAGGGTTAGCAGGTACTGTAAAAGGAAGAGCTCCTTGAGTACTAGCATTTCGTAGTAATCCCATAATAGCTTGGAACTCTGCTTCCTTATCTACTGGAGGAGTATCAGTATTTACTGCAGGCTCACCAATAGACAAACCTCCCCCTTGCGGGGAAGAGTTCATGCCTAGTAGTAAGTTTTGGATTAGTATATCATCTTGTAAAGCCATTATCTTTCTCCTTAGAAAGTGTAGTCGTCCCATACGTTCTGAGAGCCTAGGCTACCGTACCCAGAGTTACCTGATACAGGGTCTCCGTACTTATCTGTTAACACTTGCCCATTAAGCATAGCATAGGGGTCTTCTCCTACTAAGTTAGAACCTGGACCAGATGAGTTCATATTACCATACTGAGGAGTACTAGGGTTAAACGTACCATCTAGTAAGTCATCTCCCCATTTAGTAGGAGACATAGTGCCTCCGTATGATACCCCTCCGTAAGAAGAACCTCTACCTCCTGTTACAGACCCTCCACTAATTTGATTAGCATTGTTACCTTTGCTTAGCTCAATAGCCTTTAACAGAGCATCTGTAATAGGATTACCTTGTCGTGTAAGAGCCTCTAGTACTTGGTTCATGCCATTACTGATATTACCATAATCTACTGAAGCTTTAAGTCCTAAGGCTGCCGCACTTTCAGCCGCTTTATTAGCCGCATCTTGTGTAAGCAAGGCTCTCATACTACCCTTAGAAGTACCTGCGCCACTTGCTGCTGCTATGATGCTAGGTAGAAGCTTCTCTAATGCTAGTCTAGATTGCTGGTTCTGAGCACCTACTGCATCTGCAAAAGCATTCTGCTTAGTATAGCCAGCTCGCTGTCCTTGTACATTCTGTATCTCAGTAAGCCTACGTATCTGCTCATCTCGTTGCTCTTGAGTACCTCCTCCTAGCAACTGTTGTAGTAGCTGGGTGAGAGCTGCCTCCCCTCCAGCATACCAAGTAGTACCAGACCTAGACTCTGTCTGTCCGTCTGCTAACATACCACCTAATTCTCCTGCCATAATATTCTCCTTAATTTTTTCCTACTGTAGTTCCTCTGAACTCCATATGCTTAATATCATACTTACCTTTTACTATGATAGTATGCCATCTAGCAGATACGTCAGGGTTAAACACAATCTCAGTAGCGTCTGTATATGCCATTACAGTAGATATACCTCCTTCTATAGTAGACCCATTCAAAGAGCTTTCTGAATGGATAGTACCAGTACTAGGAGTTCTAAAGGACATTCTAACTTCCTCTGCTGATGTAAAGCCCTCTCTGAAGTAACCCATTTTACCATAGCGCATATATGAGTCAATTGGATTTTCGTCAAATAAAGCTATCTTACCACTTTCTAATACTACGCCACCCATCAGTCCAAAGGTCTCATAGTTTACGATATTAAGAGAAGTGTTATTAAGAGGCATATAATCTACTAATACCTTATACTTCTGCTTCATCTTACCCCACTTCTGGAGTTGTAAGTCGTATACTAATGCACCAGGGATAGTAGGATATATCGGTCCGACACTACCATCTTGTAACAAGAATGAGGTAGGAGGGGCTACTACTGGAGCAGTGTACCAATTGATAGGGTCTACTTGTATCTCTGGGATAGTTACAGTCTCATAGTCAAGACCACAGATACTACCACTCCCAGTATCATAGAAGCTTCCTACATCTTTATCATTTAATCTAGGCTGACCTCCTCCTGCATTTAACTGGTCTTTAGTTGGTGGTGGTTTAGGATATGTCATACCACACCCACTAGCAGGAATTGTCCTAGATACTCCATTAACATCAGTATATTCCCAACCTGTAATAGTGCAATATGGCTGGTCTCCTACTAAACAATCATCTCCATCTACTGCCGCATTATAAGCAAATCTAGTACTCTTATAGCGCTCTTGAGTGGTAGGGGTAATAGTAGCCTTAGACACTGGTCCAGTAACACCTGTAGTTAAATTACGTCCTAGTACATTTATAGTAATCTTACCTGCTGAATCAGTAGTAGTACTCTGTTCTTCCCATATAGTAATTTGAGGAGGAGAATAGAAATCATTCTTATCACCTGCGGCTGCTACGGCTCTGATATAAGCAGTAGCATCCCCTACGTTACTAAAGGTAGAAAGGATAGCTCCTGTCCAATTAGATATATTAAAGTCAACAGCAATAGTATAAGTAACAACTGGCTCATCTGCGTGCTTAGTACTTGTAATAGTATTATACTGATTATACTCAATGCCCAATCTAAACAGACTAAATGAACAAGGTCCAATGCGTAAAGCAGGTGCAGTAAACTGAGTAACTATAGTACCTAAGTTACAATAAGATAAGCTATCTGCTGGCTTAGCCAAACTACCATTAGAATACCCTGTATGGCTTGAGCCATTGGTATAGCTAGTACTTGTAGGACTAACTCTGCTAGTCAAGGAAGCTATGTAATTAGCTCTTGCTCTATCCTCTGCCTCCCATAAAGCTGATTGAATTGCTATAAATCTTTCAATAGTCCAATTACCATCTACATAAGGAGCAGGAGCAGCTACTAATGCAGGTCTTACAGTATGATTAAACACTGCATCTGATGGACTCATCTCATAATTAGGTACTGGAGCTCCTAAGGAAGTAGCAGTACAAGGGTTAAGAGTCCAAGTAATGTTACCTCCTACTGGACCTTTAGATAAGAAGCAAGACCATATAGGTTTATAAAAGGTATCAGCTTTCTTAGGAGGACTGCTCTCAGTAATTCTATCAGTCTCAGCCTGTTCTTGTTGCTCATCAGTTGTATTCTTCTCAGGAGCTCTTCCTCCTCCTACTGTATTTAGTACAGTACAAAGAGAAGTATAATCTATTACTATTTCATCAATTACCGTAGAGTCTACGATAGGAGTATCAAAGACATAAGCAGCAGGAGGTAAAGTAAATTCCTCTGTACTTACTAAGCCATTAACATACGTTCCGTCTAATATGCCTAAGAACAGATACCTACCTTCTAAGATTTTAAGGTACACTGGAAGCTCTGACTCTTTAAGGAAGTCTGTTACCTCTGGCACAATAACCTCTGCCTTGCCTCCTTCTATCATATATAGACCATTAGAGGTATAAGCAAAGTGCTTAGTATCAGGAGTAGCGGCACAAACTTCTCTAGGAAGTATAATACCTGACCCTTTTACCAAAAGCCTAGAGTTCCATAACTGGCTAGTAGACTCTGTTTGTGTTATTAAAAGAATACTCTTAGTAGAGTACACTACGAAATGCTCCGCCATTCCAATGATAGTAACTATCTTACCTAGTATTTCTTGAAAGATTGTATTACCTGCCATTGTTAGAATAGCGGGAGTAAAATCAGAGAAATCATCTAAGTTAGACCATGCAATACTGTTCTCACTATCCCAGAAACCTAAGCGACCACCTGCCTTAAAGATACCTTGCTGACCTGCCATATTAAGGAAGTTAGGAGTAATAGTCTGCACTGAACCTGCTGTATATGCTACTGGGAAATCAGTATTACCTGTAGAAGGAGTTACCCAAGTGATACTTCCATTATCCATTATGAATAAAGTCTCTACTACTGTAGGAACTACTGCCAATGTATAATCATAGTACTGCACAACTCCATTAAAACTACGATAGAACCTATAAGTAGCTTGCCCTATGATAGTCTGAAATGCTACTGAGATAGCTCCTAAAGCAGCAGTTGTGATAGATACAAAAGCATTACCCTGTTGCCAAACTCCTGCAATAGCCACTGAAGCCGCATAAGCATAAGTACCAATAGCCATAGTACCAGATGCCACAAATGATAATACTAAAGGACTTACAAGAGCTCCTGCATCTGCAAACTCTAGATACTCAGTAAGACTAGCAATCTTATAGTAAACTCCTTCTTGAGCACGATAGCAATAGAAGTCATTACTAATTACGCAATGTGTCCAGTTCTTTATAGTGCCTTCTTCTGGTATATCTAATACTACTGCATGAGTCCAAGCACCTACTACATCAGCACGTTTAGTCCAGATGCCATCTTCACATAGTGCAATTAAGATGTTCTCAAAGTAAGCTGTCTGAAATACTACTACATCATCTACTCTGCTAGTAAGCGCATCAATATCTAATTCAGAGGCAACTCCAAAGTAAGACTTATAGCCGTAAGAAGTAGGCATGAAGTTATACCCTTCATAAGCTACTACTGGCTTGCTTTTATCAGGAGAGTCCTCTGCTGTTACTACAGTAAAGTTCTCTGGAAATGCATTAGGGTCTACTGGAACAAAGCTACGAGTTACATCAATGTTCCTAGTACGTTGGTTCTGATAAGCCATTTCCTATCCTTTCTTATATTGAATATCCAAGCCTAAGCCAACCCACTGCTCTATTGCTTGAACGTAAATTCTACCACTTGCTGTTAGTCCTCGTACCTTAGCTCCTCCTGGAGCTATAGCAGCTACTACAACGTGGTCTTTAGGTATCATGATTGCCTTTAGTAGAGGAGTGTCAGGACTCATTAGGATTGCTTCCGTAGTCTCTGGAACTACCACACAAGACTCTGTAGCTAAGAATATAACGACAGAAACCCCCGCAGGGATTGTTACATCTGCGGAGGCTAGGTTAGTAAAATCTTGATAGATTAGACTCTTACTTCTAAGAATGTCTAAGGGAATAACCTTTCCATCTCGTGTAGAGAATGGATAGTTATCTTGGGGTGTATTAGCTTGTGCCATGCCTATTATCCTTTACACTATTATAATACTTACCGCCAGCTAGTCTTACTGCTGTATACATAGCCCACGCATGGAAGTAACTAACTCCTGCCTCTCTAAGAGCATGGTAGAAGTAGCTATCACAATTGGCTCTACTATACTTGCCTGTCTGATATAGCCAGTCATGTAATACTGCGGCTTTATGCCCTTTATTGCCTACAGCTAGATAGACTATAGGCAGTCTTGGTACAGATGCAAAGTCAGTTACAAAGCCTTCAGGGATTACTACTTCCTCTATACACTCTAACATCACATAGAAGTCAGAGGTAAGTTGGAAAGTAATGTCATTGATGACTTCTACCCTAAGCTGAGTAAGGAAAGTAACCATCTTGCTCATTATCTTACCCCTTCATGCTCTAAGCTATAGTGATTACCATCTTGGAACCTGCCTCCCCAAGAACCTCCCATAGCTTCCCACTTCTCTCCTACTGCCTTATGATACTCAGTCTTATCTGCGAAGTCTAACTTTCCATCTCCATCTAAGTCACGGAAGAGATTAAGGTCTACTGCTAGACGGAGCTTATGAGCACTCTTAGGATGCCCATAGCCCCTCTTAACTCCCATCTCACCATGTAAACGAGGGTCACGATAACCATCTCCGAAAGTAACTGCCCAGCCTTGTTGATTTATCCAGATGATAAGTTCTGCTATCATTAGACTAAATCTACGTTGTTTCTCACCTAGTGATTCTTTTCTACCTGTAGTCATTTATTATCCCCTTATTAATCTACATTAACCTACACACTCATTAGTTTCAATAGTTGCTACCCAGCGAATGGTCTTAGCAGCTTCGCCTGTTACTTGGATACCGAGAGCCCCATTGGTAGTATCAGCAATAGCAGCAACAGCCCAAGCAGCAGCTCCTGCGTCTTGCCCTATCAATGTTACAGTAGGAGTTCCTACAAGGGCAGTAGTACCTACCCCTGTTCCTCGTTTAATAGCTCCTTTAATCTCCCATACACTAGCATCTCCTGTAGTATTCTGTCTAGCAGATACCATTACACGGAAAGCATAAATACTAGCATCAGGTAGCACTGTCTGATTAGCGGCAGCAGTAGCCGCTGCATAGGCAGAAACAACTGTCGGAGTAGCATTAGTAGTATCTTTATACATTACATTACGAGTGTATTGAGCTATCCCTGATGAGGTGTTATGACCTCCATGAACTCGCACGTTAGTACGAGCCCTAGCATTAGAATACTTACCTGATACCACTGAGGCTATGCCGTTAGCAGTATTATTAAAACCGCCTAAGGCTATAGCGTTAACAGCATTGCTAATGACATTAGTATTACCGCCTAGTATAGCCCCGTAGTCTGAGTCAATGGTATTACTTACGCCACCCCCTATGAAGGACTGGTCAGTATTAACTCCAGTAATAGAGCAAGTATTACCTCCCACTACTGAACTATTATTACCAGCGGCAGAGCATGAAGTACCCCCTGCTACGAATGTATTACCTCCAGAAGCAGTGTTACCATTACCATTCATAACAACGCTATACTGCCCAGTGGCTTGGTTATTAAACCCATTAAATACTATTGAGGTCTGCCCTGACGCTACGTTTCTTTCCCCTCCGAATATCATAGAGTCTAGACCTGAAGCTACTTGAGTAGCCGCAGTCCTAGTCTTTCTTTGGAGGTCTATGGCTCTAGCTCCTCGTTTATTACCCCCAGTAATAGTACTATCAGGAGTATGATATAGGATAGCCCCATCACCCTTAGCTCTAATTGCAAAGTCTACGCTTGCCGCGGCATTGAAAGCAACAAGTTCTGCTACTGGCTGAGTCGCATTAGGAGCAGTACTATTAAGGGTATCAGTGAAGTTAGTAAGTCCCCCTCCCCCTCCTCCTGTAACAGTTACTGTTACTGCACTTCCTACCGCTGCAACAGTTACCGCTGCCCCAGTAAAGTCTATAGAAGTAGCCGCCGTTGTTACATTAGTACCTTCATCTTTCACTGTAAGAGGAGAAGCAATATCAGCTAGTTCTAACCCAGTAGCTCCTGCATTTATCCTAACACCTTTAAGAGCATTACCAGCAAAGGTAAGACCTTCTAATGATATTAGATTAGAGTGTAATAGAGAAGTCTTCCATAAGAGGGTAGCAGAGTCATACCTTAAGTAATGCTTATCTGCTAAGCCTGTTACATCTACGTTATGTAGTTCCTCTAGCTCAAAGCCATTCTGAACTCTTACTTCTACTACTCCATTAGAAGCATTACTATTTACTACTATGCCAAGCATTACTCCATGATTAGGAGCAGAGGGTCTAGTAGTAGCCCAAGCACCCGCAGTAGCAGCAGATAAAAAGATATAATCCCCATCTACAAAGGCTGAGGTATCCATCTTAGTAAGTCTGCCTGCTACAACTACAAGACCTGTTGCATTATTAGCAATAGCCTCTTTTACTATGCCAATGGTCTTAGATGAAGTAGCTTCCGCATCTGCTTTAGCTAGTGCTACGGTAGCATATTGACTTGATGCCCCTGTAATATATACTGCGCTACCCTTTGCTAGAGTAACGCCAGTTGTATTCTTGATGTTCATTACAACAGTCTGTATCTCTCCAGCAGAGCCAACTGCCTCCCATTCCATAGGACTGTTGTTCTTTAATATGTAAAACACGTTAGTGTCTAGTTGACGACAGAACTTGCCTTCGTCAGCGGCTACTACGCTTAATGCTAAACGGGCGGCTTCATCAGCGACTTCCCATTGTTGTACATAGTGTATGTCGCTTGCTGCTATATTCTTATGAAGCATAATCACCTCCCCAGTTTAATACGATATCTCCTGCTACGGTAGTTACTATCTCACCAGCCGCCATAACAGGCTCATAAATTTTGTACGGGATACGGGCTTGTAAGTCAGCTACTTCCTGCTCTGTGAGAGCATCTGCTGGATAGTCTCTTACTAGCTTTACTATCACATTATTTCTAGCTAACATACAAGCCTCCCTTTCTTTCTACTACTTTACTTTAATTTCAATATGACTCTCTACTCTAGATATCCTGCGGTCTAGCATTATCAAGTCGCTTCGTAAGTCTCGTTCTATTGCACCTAATGATTTACTAATTTCATCTAACCTAGTATGAACTCTGTTACCAATCCATGCTAAGAGTAATAATAGTACACCGAACAGCACTCCTAGTAATGAACTTACTATAGTAAATACTATTGTGTCAGTTAGTATATGCATAATTTTACCCGTAATTAGCTCCATATTTATAGTCCCTCTGAGCTGAAAGGAACATACTATTAAAAGCCTGTTCATGCTTAACTGCTTCCGTAGGATTACCCACATCACTATAGATAGAGGCTGTAGCCTTTGCTATAATCATGTAAGGGCTAACTTCTAGAAGCCAGAAATTAGGAGAAGCATCTGTAAGAGTAGGAGGATATCTAAAGTAACCAATTAACAAACTAGAAGTCAGCTTACACAGACTAAGCTTAACTTCATCACCAGCTACATAGTAGACATCTCTAGCCTCTTGATGATTCTCAAAGACCTTCTGAGGGTCTCTTTGCTCTATGTACCCTTTACAGCCTGGGCTTTTAATATATGCGAACTTACGCCATCTAGTGAAACCACTCAATGGCAGAGACTGGGCATAAAGAGCAGGGTCTACTACAAAGCTACCCTCATCCATGTCTCTAGCAAAGTTCCCTTCAATACAACAAAAGTTAATAGCAGCATTAACTTCACGTCGTATACTATCCAACTTATCAGGGCGCTTAGTTATCCTAAGTACCTCAGCTACTGCTTCTGTGAAGTTCATGCGCTACCCCTTATTCTACTAGTTCTACTACGCCTACTGAAGCGAAGTATTGTAGTTCTTTAAGTACATCACCTTCGGCATCTTCATAGTAACCATATGGATTAGGCTCTACTTTCTTGCCGTTAGGAAGTACTACTCGTTTAAGACGAATTGCTCTAAAAGAACCTTTAGGAGGCTCGTAATTAGAAGCTAAGGCTAATGCTGTAATCACATTGATAGGAGTGTTCACTACATCTGTAATAGACTTCAATGAACTACCTACTGGAATGTCCTCTATATCACCTGTAACTGCAGGTTCTTCTGGTAAGATTAGCTTAGGAGTATCTCCTGAAGCACTAGCTTTTAGCTTATCTTGTAATGTTGCTGACATATTATTTCCTCATAAAAAAGAAGCCGCTGAGGGTTCGCCTAGGAGTAGAGCGTCTCAGCGGCTATGCCTTATTCAGGCTAACTTTACAACTATCTTACTTAAGCAGCCGCTGTTAAGCCTTCTACCAGAGCGCATGAGTAAGGATTAATAAGCTCAACTGCGAACTCAGTAGTCAATGAACCACCTACTGCGTCAACACCGTTCTCTACTACTTTACCGCCCATACCGTAGTCTTCAGCCTTAGTATCACGACCAGACAAGTAAGCCAGTTTAAGAGCAGCTGGTTCTACCATCAACAGAGTACCTGAACGACCTAAGCCATTGAACAGTGGGTGCTCTTTCAAGTGGATAGTACCTTTATAGAACTTGAAGCTAGAGAACTGCATACCGAAGCTAGTCTCGTTCTGGGTAATTTCTACCTGACCGTACAAGCGACCGATGTCATGCAATACTTTCATAGCAACGCTGTCTACGTAGCCAATACGCTCTGTAGGGTTACCAATATCAGTAGAGTACTGGAATGCAGTCTCAACCATAGCAACCAACTGAGCGTACGTAGTAGTAGCAGCGGCAGTGTTAGTATTACCTGGAGCGTATTGCTCTAACGCATCAATGATACCTTGAGTAGCATGGATAGGTGTAGCACCTGTAGTATCCATCTTAGCCTGACCCCAGATGATAGCTGTCTCAATATCCACTGAGTGGAACAGAGCACACTCTTTACGGTCTTCAGCTACGTTATCGTAACCAGCTTCTGACAGACTAGCACGAGCTGTATCAGTCAATGCCCAAGCATTACGGAAGATTTGTGTAAAGTTAGCTACGTAAGTAGTAGTCAAGCGACGTGATACTGGGCGGTTAGAACCTTCTTCAAACGCAGTACCAATTTGGAACAGTGTATCGCCAATGTTCATAGCGGCTGCTGCTACACGACCAAAGGCACGAGTAACTGCAATTGTAGTAGCATCAGTTACAGCAGTAATACGTACGTTCTCACGAGTACGTGGGTTAAACAATACCATACCTACTGTCATACCTACTGTTGAAGGTACTACGATAGAACCATCACCAATCAGTACACCTGCCGCTAATACTTGACTAATGAAAGTCATAGTCTTAGAGAAGTAACCGTGTGTTGATGTTTTAGCCTGTGCTTTACCTGACTGTGAAGTCATAGCAAACAAAGGAGCTGAGCCGTTAGGGAAACGACGCAAGATAGTAGAAGCAAAGCTTCGTTGATTTAACTCCGCAGGGTTCTGTGGAGTACTAAAAATACCAGTAGCTAAAGCCATGATTTATTCCTTTTAAATTACTAGATTAAGTTTAGCCTAAGTAATCATCCCAATTAGTTACTTCTTTGGCAGACTGTTGTTGCCCGTTGCCAGTACCGTTAGAACCTTGTGGATTGATTGCGTTAGCCATTTGAGTGATATAGTCTTTAGCTTTAGCCGCAATCTCTTGAGGAGATGCATCAGGGTACTGTTGCGCTAATTGCTTAGCAACCTGTGTTAGCTGTGCTTTGACTACTGGGTGTGAGAAGCCAGGCGTATTGCCTAACTCTGAGGTGGTTAGTTCTTGCTTTACTTTTGACCCTAAGGATTTGCCTTCAAAGTCTAGTCTAGCGTTTACAAATTTATCTGACAGAGCTGAATTATGAGCCATTGCTGCTTTATAAGAGTTCTGACCTACTGCGTTCATCACATCTAGCATAGCTTGTACATCGCCAGTAAGTGCTTTCTGCATTATCTCAGGGTTAACTCCTGTAGTGAAGTTTTGGCTAGTAGCTACCTTGTCTAGTGTCTCTTGTGGTAGATTAAAGCTAGGTGCTACTTCTGTCTGCTTGTTAGTATTATCAAACAATCCGCTAAATTGGTCAAGAGGATTTTGTGGAGTTTGAGAATTGTTACCATTAGGGTTAGCAACTCCATCAAGTACTCCATTATTCTGGTTAGCAGGCTGCCCTTGATTGTTAGGCTGTTGTTGGTTATTAGGCTGTTGCTGACTAGCAGAGCCTTCTGCAGGTTTCTTAGTACCACCAAAGAATGTATCTAGTAAAGACATTATATTACTCCTATTTTATTAAAGTTAATTACTACAAAAGACTACACAGCTAAGTCTACAAGGTCTGCTAAAGTAGCAATAGTACCTTGTATAAAAGCATTCTTGACTTGATAGGTATGAGGGTCTTCTACTTCCTTACCCATTACTCTATCATTTGATAAAGCCATATCTGCCGCCGCATTAGTAGCTAATATCCGAAGATACTTACCTACAGCTGGGTTAGACATTGCTTCCTTTACTATCTCTATTTCTGTTTCTGTCATTACTGCTGTCTGAAACAACTTGCTCATACTATTCTCCTAAGTTTATTATGTTGTTGGCTGCTCACAAAGAGCTTGGTCATGGAGCCTCTCGCTATGGCATATTGGCGAAAACCAAGGGTAGCGGGAATCCCCGCCACCTAACTTGGTTATCTTACTATGCCGCTCCTCCATGCAAGCCTTTCTTGCGCTCCAACCCTTCCGAGCCCTAGACTAGAGGCGTGGCTGGCATACCTGGGGCTGATACTTCTGATACTACTGGTGCAGGCTGTCCTGGCAATTGCAAGGCGGCTGCTTGTAGATTAGGGGGAGCTACTGCATCAGGTTGCTTAGGTGAATACTCTTCTAAGCCTCTCACTCCGCCTAACTGCATCAAGTGTGCAAACATCTGAGTAATCTTATCTCCATAAGCTTGCTGTAACATAGGAGAGTTCATAATCATATTCATACCATTAGTAAGCATCTCAACACTAGCAATCTTAGACTTAGGAGTATATCCATCAGCAATCCTAAAGCTTAATACTACACTACGTAACTCGGCAATATCAATAGTAACCTCTTCTCCAGACTTCTGACTAATGATAGTAGCATTCTCACCGTACTGGAAGATGTTAAGTGCAATAATCTGTTTAAGAGGTGCAAAGACTTGGCACTCATACATAAGCGCAGGTAATCTTAGTCTATTATCTGAGCCGCCTATTGTATCATTCCATTCTTGTACTGACTTGTTACCCTTCTGGAACTGCCCACGCTGAGGACCATTAAGACCACTAAGCTCTTGCGAGAAGCCTACCATCTCTCTAGCATCATTGATTGTAGTCTCAGTACCTCTCATATCAAATGGTATCTGCCTATAAGCTGCTTCTAGTCCTAAGTTACTTAGGCTCTTCAATCTAACTGGTATCTTAGGGGCTGCTGCTTTACTGTTAATGTCGCTAGGGTTAATCAAGTCAGGGTTATATAAAGCTCTATCACTTACTGCCCTACGTGCTGCTGCAAATCTAATGTTGTAGAGTGTTGAAGCTCCTTCTTGGAAAGGGATACTTCCTTCTGCAATTGATTGAGTTTGATAGCCTAGGCCATCTTCTAATGGTTGCCCCATTAAGATAGGTAAGTAGTCAAAGGCACTAATAATTCTAGTAGCCTCAATTACAGTACTCATGTTAATGATAGTAAACTTCCAAATCTGTGGAGTATTCTCCATAGGAGCTTTAATACCAAAGTCAGAAGGAAGGATACGAGCATATAGTACAAACTTCTCATAGTATGAACCATCATACATATTAGCCAGTTTCTTGCCAGTCTGAGCTGGAGCAAGTCCTAGATATACGTCCCAATTGACGCCAGCATGACGACTATTAGGAGATACATACTTACTAATAGTAGGGTGCTGCTTATAATTAGTAGACTCAGCAGACCCACTTGGCGCAATCTTCTTGAAGCTCTCCATAGCTTCAGTGACATTAAGAGCTTTCTTCTCATTGGAGAGTTTGTTAGTAAGGCGTTTAAGCTTAGTCTTGCTAATAATCTCAATATAACCTGCATAGTCTCCCTCTGCCGCCATATCACCAGGAGCTACATTATAGTCCCAGATGGTGTTGTATAAGTCTATTCGTTTAAGTCTATTGAAGTACTTCGTTGCCTTCTTAGTGGAAGTCATGTTATCAGAAGTAAAGTCATTTAGAACAGAGAACTGTTCAATAGAAGACCAATCTACCTCTAAGGCAGACAGGTTATACTTAGCTCCGTCTTTAAACATCATGAGTAACTGTCTAATATAGCCACCTAATTGAGCATGGTCATCTATTAGAGTCTCTAAAGCCTCTGCAGCTTTCTTATTTCTAGGTGAGGATACTACTGGAAAGATAGGAGAACCTGACAAGAATACATCTGCCAGATACGCTACAGTAGAGTCTACTTGAGATACTACGATAGGAGCAGTAATATTATCTTGTTCAAAGACATTACCACAGCTTACACTACCTACTGAGTCTACTCCATCATTCATATCGCCAGATGCTTCTGCTGCTTTATACCTTGCATAAGCTTGGTCAATCACTTCCATCTTAGTGCGTAATTCAGTAAACTGTTGTTGCTTTACTATTACGCTTTTAGCATGGGCAATAATTCTAGCCTGTGCATTCTTATCTACTGTAAAGGTAGGTTCTATTGCCATTTTGATTTCCTTCTCTTTAGAATGGAGTATTATCTATAACCACAGCAGAGTTACTGTGGTCTACTAAGTGTACCTTGTTGTTTCTAATCAGATGCCAGTACTCTGTTCTTACGTCTTCCCCATAAGCAGAGGCATCTAATATGTCATCTTTGTTATCTTTCTTGCCTAACTTATAAGCCATAGCTTGGTAAGTAAATACAGCCCTCTCTTCTGGAGTCTTATGTGTATAAGTTCCCATCATTAAAGACTCTATGAACAGTCTAATCCTCTGTTCTTTAGTCCTACCATGTGGCTTTAGTTCTACTACTTCAATACCTTTAATCTGGAGAGCGTTCATAAAGAACTCAACCCAGAACTTAAGAGTTTGTTGATAGGCTACTGACTCAATAGCAATAACGCTAGCTCCATATTCAAAGGCTCTAGCGAAGGCTATCTCAATTACTTCCTTAGGATTGTACTTACCTGCATCTGTCTTGGCAATTACTCCTAAGTTATCATATATCTCATGCACTTGTATGACGTTATCATCACTGGTAGACCTAAATCCTGCAGGGTCTATAGTAATAAACACGCCATCTGCTACTGAATAAGGCAAGTCTATTCTTGGTAAGTCCTTCTGAAGTAGTGAAGTTGCTCTATTTCTAGGGTCATTCATTACCTCTGCGAACCAACCATCTGCTTCGTTGAGGCTCTCATCATGTAAGTAGCCCTCGTATAAGCTCTCAAGAGAGTGTATCTCAGACCATAGAGGCTCCCCATTAGCTAGAATAGCGCCAGTAATTAGAGAAATCCAGCTAGGAGACTGTTGAAGTTGATACAGAATACAGTTCTCAGAGTACATATTACCTATATAGATTACCCATCTATTGCCTCTAGGCTCAATAGCCTTCTGCAAGGTATGTACAAACCAAGTCCTTAGTGCCGCTGATTCAGTCGGAGATGCGTCATTCTCCTTAGTCTGCATATCATCACAGATAATAACATCAGGTCTACTATTGTTTATATTCGTGCCACGTAAAGCAGTTCTAGCACCTTTAGCCATAATAGTAACGGGGCGCCCATTGTACATACACTGTTTAGTTGAAGTATTATCGGTATAGAGATTAGAATTCCATTTACCATATATTGCCTCCATATTAGCAGAACCCATGATATCATTCAAGTCGGCTATTATATTCTCCGCATTAGGCTGTGTTGCAGACACTATAAGGAAGAAGGAAGCTATATTATAGGCTATCATGTAAGCTACTATAATCTTGATAAACGTAGTCTTAGCGTGCCCACGAGGCAACCCTAAGGCAAATCTTAATATCTTACCTATATCTGCAGGATTACGCTGCATCATAAGCTCAAAGCAAGCTAGATAGAAGTAAGGTAGAGCTGATATGGCTACATCAGGAAGAGCTACGCCAGCAAAGAAGTTGATATCTACTCTGCCTCTCTCATAAGCTTCTAGCAACCCTACACTTACTTGGGCTGTATCACTCTGAGAAGGTTGCTGACTAAGCTCCTCTTGAAATATTTGCTGCACAGAAGTACTAGCCATACTATTTTGCTAGTGCAAATTGCACTACTTTAGTAGGTTTATTAACCATAGAAGCCAATGCCTTAGCAGCCTGTACGGTTGCGTTATTAGCAAATGCTTTCATATTCTTAACTTCTTTATTAGTAGTCATTTCAGTTCTCCTTACTATCCTTTATAGAGAGACTAATTTCTCCCCACTCTTCATTCCATCAAATAATTCTTTTACTTTACTACCAGTCATTGGACTCATTCCTATATTACCAATAGCAACTACTTCCTTATTACCGTTTAAGGTATATTCAGGGATAGTATGCTTAGGTAAAGTTAAGTTAATTTGCTGATACACAGTAGTATTACCTCTTTCAGTAGGAGAAGCCAGTCTACCCTTAGCTTTCTCTTGCCTATTGGCTACTACATCTAGAGCTTTCAATACATCTCTCATCTCTGCATTAGGTATCATACTATCTATTTGCTTTAGAAGCTTATGCTCTAAGCTAAGATATCTATTGGAGATAATAACTTCTTCATCTGCTTCTGCAAAGTACTCTTTCTGCTTAGCTTCCAGCTCACTCTTAAACTCCTCATCTTCTAGTAGGCTTTTAAGGTAAGTAGGATGACAGCCTACTATAGTAAGTACTTGTGGTATCTGGATACCCTGTGCAAGCAAATCTAATATTCTTGGGTTTTTCACTTTCTTTCTCCCTTTAGAGAGTTCTTAGAGGTAATTATACTTATCTTATTTAATCTTTACAAGTAGTAATTTAGGTTATCCTTTGCAAAATTGCTTAGAGTAGTAATACGAAGTAGAGTATCCTTTATAGCTTAGACTAAGTATAGTGTTTTCAAAAAATATAGCGGATTTTTAAGAGGTACTATATTGATACAGGGTAGAGGCGCGGCTAAAAAAAGTCCAGATGGGGGTCTAAGTCAGTAGGTTTTTGGTATAGTAGGCTAGTAAGAGGTTAGGTAATAGGCAATAAAAAACCCACTCCGTAGAGTGGGCTTAATAGGTTAGTACTAATTAGAACTATTAAAAGTCGTCTGCTTCAATCTCGTCTGCCGTTGCTGTCTCTGCAACCTTAGTAAGATACTTGTTATACTTTACTTGATTTTCCTCTGTTAGAGTATCAATGAAGTCTGCCAAGTAACCCAAGATTTTATCTTTACTAACCTTGTCTGCTGATTTAAGCACATTCAAGTCATTGAAAGCACCAGTAATTTTAGCTTGTGCGCCTTGAGATTTTCCAAGACTAGCAACCCAAGAACTAAATAAGCCTTTAATCTCACGTACTAACTGCAAGTGGATAGCACCACCGCCTGAACTCTCTGCTGTCAAGCCAGCCCAGTCTGTAGCGATACTAGCACCGTCTTTTAGAGTAGCTGTCTTACTTACTAACTTATTGCGAGCTTGAGCTTTAACTTGTGCGTAGATTGCTGATTGTAGCCAGTTATGCTCATCTTTCTCATAGACTGGTAATCCATCATCAGTATAAGCTAGTTTACCCTCAAGTGTACTCTGTACTGCCTCACTTACTAAGTCATGAACTACTGGCACATGAATAACTACTGTGCCGATTTTCTCGCGAGTAGTCTCACCGTTTACTTGTACTGATTTTGTTACTTCCATGTTGATAGCTTGAAAAGTCATTTTATATTACTCCTATGGTTTACAATCAAATTATAAAGGGCTGACTGTTTAACCCTTACTGCATGGATATAATTATATAACACTTTTTAATTATAACCAATTCTTATTTTTTAATTAGTCTAGCCTTATAGGTTAGAGTAATAAACAATCTCTACTAACACGATATACCATATTACTAAAGTTAATGTGAATAAGTCTATTGTGTTATTCTTTTTTATAAAGGCTTCCCTAGTGTACTCCTCGTTAATTCTAGTAAGCAATTCGTTATCTTTTCTGATTGTCATTTTATAATCTCCTTAGTTAGTAGTATATTATTATAATGGGGTTTCATCTCTACCACAATAGAATTTTGCTACTGTTCTTTTATCCTCGCTGTCATGCGCCCATGCTTCAAAAACTCCTTGTGATATTTCTCTAACATACCAGTGAGTATTATATTTATCTGAGTAAGCTCTAGCTTGTAGTCTAGCCTTGTAAAGCGTTCTAGTGTTAGTCATTCTGTAATCTCCTTAGTTAGTTAATCTGTACTGCATGAATAGAATTATACACGCTTTATTATACTGTGCCTATTTAGAGTAAAATAAATTGTAAAGAATTGTAAAGTTTATTAGTAGTAATTTACTCTGTTTATTCCTTATATATATACCTTGTTAGAGTAACCATAAAAATTAGATAGCTAAAATGCCAATAATGCCGATATATCCGCGATAGCCTTTTATTTTGGGGTCTCCCGTTGGGCATATTCAATAACACCTTTTTTCCTTTCTTAGTCTATCCCTTACTCCTACTGCCTAGCACCCTAGACTAGCACCCTATCAGCCAGTGAGCGCATAACAGACGTAGGTAATAGGTGGATAGAGTTATTAAGGTTGTTAGACTGTTAAAGGTATTTAGTATATCCCTTAATTTAAAATAAAAAATAAAAATTTTAACTCTACACATATAAGAGATAGGATAGTCTACTAAATGCTTTGCATTACTACTTCTTTACCATGCAGACTAATATATTAGCTTAGTATATACTACCTTAGTCTAAGCATAAAAATATCACCTTTTATAAATGGGTAACGTGATGGGCTAAAATAAACGGCTATTTAGGTTATATCGGTATTTTAAGCATTTTCAGTAATCAAGAATTTTTATTTTGCAATTTTCCATTTTCATGATACAATCAAGACTGTAATAAATGAATTACAAGGTTAGACTAAGTAACAAGGTTAGACTGTAAGCATAGCTTACTAAGAAGTAAACGAAATATACTAACATAAACGAATAGAGGAAGATATAAAATGGATACTACCATAAGCAATAAAGAGTTTATACTAAGGATAGAAGCTAATAATAGTAACAAGAGAGTAAGTAACTTAGAGGAAGCTAGGGAAGAAAAGGCTAATGATTTAAGAGCTTCTAAGTTCATTGATAGTAACAAGGTAAACTCTACTGATAGCATACTTCCTGCTATTAGTACTGCATCTAATAAGACTAAGCAAAATCATACTGCTTTAATAGTCTGCGCTCTAAGTGGTATTACTAGCACTATGGCAACTCCTTTCCCTTATAAAGAGATACTAACTCACTCCTATCCACTAAATGCTTTCTATAGAGTACTTACTCTTACAGAGTCTGCTTTATACGAGAGTAGCGAAACAGTATTAGCAGGTACAATCCTTGCAGTATATAAGGATAAAGGCTTACTAAGAAGCTATAATAAAAATGCTGGTATGGATAATCTCTTACTAGCAACAGCAGGTAAGTATGTATTAGTAGAAGCTATCAAGGCTCTTAACTTCTTAGTAGTAAATAATATTGATGTAGATACTCTACCTAAGCTAGATATTAGTTATGAGACTCACTCTGATAGTATCAAGACCTTTGAGCAACCTCTTACTAATTACTTGGCTATACTAAGAGAGGAAGCTCTAGCTTCTAAGGAAATGGCTCATCTTAGATTAGTAAGAGACGCAGAGACTAAGCGTATCGCTGATGAGTTAGCAAGAGAGAAAAGGAATAGTAAAGAGATTAAGTTAGTAGAAACTGCTTATGAGATTAAGAGGAAAGAGGCTAAGGAAGCTCTTAAGACAGTAGCCTTAGACCTTATTAGCATGAAGCATAAGAGACTAACAGAGATTTTAGTAACTGCTACTGCTAGTAAGACTGGTGCAGAGCTAATGAGTACTGAAATTAAGACTAAGATTGTACTTAGACTAGACGAACTTATTAGTAATGGCACTGATACTACTTACTTAAAAGACCTTAGACTAATCAAAGACTTTATAGTACTTGCTAACTCTAGTAGAGTAGAGGCTAGAAAAGATAGTGCTTTAGAGAGAGTAACAGATAGCGTTATAGTAGATAAGAAAGCTAAACTAATGGCTATGCTTAAGAAAGCAAGAGGTGAATAATATGAGCTACGTTATAGTAAAACCAGAAGTAGTAGAATTTGAAACCTTAGACAACTTACAACTTAAGAAGCACATAAGAAAAGGCTTTCTCTCTAGTCTTATACTAAGTAAGGAAGATTTAGTAAGAGGTTATATAGAAGTAAGTGGTAACAAGTACTGCCTATACATAACAGACGAAGTAAGAGTGTTCCTCTGTATAGCCAATAAGACTGATAGACTAAATACTCTAGCTTCTTTTCAATGGCATACTAATGATGCAAGGATAGTACTCTGTAAGGTATTAGAGCATAAGAATAGAAAGAACCAAGAGTATAAGAAAGCAGTATGTAATAGTAAAACAGTAACAGCTAGAAAGAGTAAATTAGATACACTAAGAAAGATGTTTAGTATTAACAACGAAACTAATAACGAAAGCGAGACAGTATCATGATTATCAAATACTATTCAGTAGATGCAGGTACTATAGAGACTATGACTACTTCTAATGGGTACTTAGCTAGTGTAAGAAACTACAAATACAGTAATACCTTTGCTACAATAGAGGAAGCTCTAAGAGCCTACAATATGTGCATAACCTATCCCTTCTGCGAAATTACTATGACAGTAGAGATTAACGGCAAACAGTATGATATTGAACTTAACATAGCAGAGAACTTAGTACAGGCTACTAATTCAGGAGAGATATAATGAGACTATCTAAATTAAGCACTACTACTATACTAGACTTAGAGTTCTACTTAGTAGAATTACGCAACATACTAGATATATATGTATCAGAGCAAGCACAGTACTCTTTATATCTATGCTTATACAAAAGCAGTTACTTAGAGTGGAAGACTTTTAAAGTAATAAGACCTATACTAAAGCAAGCAATAGACAAAGAACTTAATAAGACCCAATCTCTATCCTTTGCAGTACACGCAGATAGACTAGGATTAAGAACTGAGAAGGACAATATGTTCTTAGTAGGTAATCAATTCAGACTAGCTTTTGTCAATAAGCAACTAAAGCAGGTACAGAGAACACTAGTTAAAAGGAACTTACAAAATGGCTACTAAAGTAGAATTGAAAGACCTTACTCTAACAGAGTTACAGGATATTAAGCAAGCACTCTTTACTCTTAAAGCTAACTTCTATACTAGGAGGAAAGCAGACCCTCAAGGTAGTGCCTTTCTATGCTGTATTATACAAAGGCTAGTAAAGGATAATCTAATCTCTGAACTAAGTTCTAAGTACTTACAGTATGAGATAGAATTAGAAGTAGGTGGTAGTAAGATACAGACTCTAGGAAGTGTAGCCTATAAGCTGAATAAGAACCCTTATAAGTTTAGAGAGTCTACTGACGAATATGTTACTAAAGGCAATAAGTACAGAGTAACTTTTATGAATAGGCTAATACGCAGAGTGCGTAAAGCTATCGCAGATAAGGAATAATAAAATGAACACTATAAACAAGATACTGAACAGACAGGACTTTACTATTAAAGGAGTACACGTAAGGACTCTCACTGATAATATACTAAGACAGAAACTTAGTAACATTAACTATGTAATACTACTAGCTACTAAAGACGAGCCTAATACTCCTATTCTTTACCAACGCTATGCAGACTACATAGACAAAGAGAGCTTAGATAGTCTAAGACTACAAGAATGTGAACAGCCTTATCATATAGACTCTAACAGATACCCTCTTAGTAGTAAGCATATAAAGCATATAGCTTGGTGGGATTGGGTAAGGGATAACTACCCTAATGAGCAATCCTCTATACTAGGGCATTATGTACAGTCTGGGGAATACTTACAGGAATTTGAGGATTATTACAGTAAAGGAGTAGAGGTATGAAAGCCTTACAATTTACAGTAGAGGCAGGAGACTGGGAGAGCGTTAACAAAAGACTACAACTAGTCATTAAGTTTAAACAGATATACCCTAGCTTAGATATAGCCTCTGACAAATACGATAGACTACTACATGAAGATGGATACGGTCATAGAAGTATGTATATCATGCACAATAATATAAAGTACTTAGTACTGAAAGGAAGTCCTTATGTCCAACTTACACAAACCAACTCTTAAAGAAGTACTAGCAGAGAAAGCTAGACTAAAAGAGTTAAGTAGTAGTCCAGTAGTAGCTAGTCTAAGCGAAAATTCAGAACGTACAGAAAACGCTTTAAACGAGTTAAAAAACAAAATCAATACTAATATATTAGTTAGTAACGAACACGCGCCAAAAACGCTTAAACCTACGTTACAAGAGATTTTAAACGGTAAAAAAGCTAGTTTACCCATTAAACCAAGCGAGGCGGTGCATATTCCTGCTACTAACACTAGCACCTTTACTAAGACAGACCTTGCTAGTGCTATTGCTAATGCCTCTAAGCAGATTACTCTTAAAGAGAGACTTGCTATAATGGCTCATACGCAGAAGCAAGTAGCTCAAGAGCTTAACATTAAGACAGTAGAGGAAGCTAAGGAGTTTATTAGTAAGCCTACTGCTAGAGAGGCAGGTAACTTGCCTGATAATGTAGGGCAAAGCTTGAAAGATAGACTAGCAGGCTTAGTAAAGAAGCACGTACCTGAATTAGCAGTCCCAGTAGAGGAAGCAGTAAAGGAGACTGTTAGACAGAATGAGACATTCTCACTAAACATTACTCTTAATGAAAGACAGCAAGCCGCAGTAAACTTTGCAGATAGTGGAAAGAGCTTTGTTCTACTAGGTGCGGCTGGTACAGGTAAGACTTCTAGTGAAGGTGCTATGCTACATAGAATACTAGATAGTAATACTATAAGTACTACACAGTTCAAAGGTGGGCGAGATGTTCCTAGTGTAGCTGTATGTGCTTATACCAGACGTGCTGCCGCTAACTCTGCTAAGGCTATTCTTAAAGACCCTATACTAAGAGAGCAACTTACTGGTAACATCATGACTATCCATGCTTTACTAGAGTATATCCCAGAGACTTACTATGATGTAGTAGATGATAAAGAGAAGTTCCGATTTGCTCCTACTAAGACTGCTAAGAACCCTCTATCAATTACTACTCTAATCATTGAGGAGGCTACTCTAGTAGGCTTAGACTTATGGGAGTACTTGTATGATGCTCTACCTTATGATGTACAGATTATCTTTGTAGGAGATATTAACCAGTTACCTCCAGTATTCGGACCAAGTATACTAAACTATGCTCTTACTAAGCTACCAGTAGTAGAGCTTAAAGAAGTATATCGTCAAGCAGAAGGTTCTCCTATCATTAACAATGCTCATAGGATACTCAAAGGAGAGAAGTTAGTAGATGGTTCTAATGCTCAAGGTAAGTTCCAGCTTATTACAGGTAAGCAAGATACTAAGATAGGACAAGCTAAGACAGCCGCGGCACTTGCTAATATGTTCAAGCAGTTCTATGATAATGACTTGTATAATCCTGAAGAGGATATGATACTATCCCCATGGAATAAGCAAGAGCTAGGTACAGATGCTATCAATACAATCATTAGCGAGTTCCTTAGTATAAAGCATCAGAAGCTAGTGTACGAAGTTATAGCAGGCTTTCATAAACTCTACTTAGCAGAGGGAGATAAGGTAATCATTAACAAGAGAGACGCTTTGATAGTTAGTATAGAGCGTAACCCAGCTTATGTAGGCAAAGAACCTGCTATGGCAGGACATGACCTTAGTAGATACGGAGTAAGACGAATGAGTGCAGAGAACGCTCACTTGTTAGACGAACTTAGCTTAGATGATGAGATTGATAGCATAGACTATAGTAACTTCTCCTTAGAAGATATGGAAGAGACTGCTATGGAACGTAAGATGCAAGCCTCTCATAAGGTTATGGTAGCGTATGATGATGGTTACACAGATACTATTACAGCCGCAGGAGACTTAGCACCTAGTGTATTCCAACTAGGCTATGCTATGACAGTACATAAGTCTCAAGGTTCTGAGTGGCGTAGAGTATTCATTATATTCCACCCTGACCACCTTATCAGTCTGAATAGAGAGATGCTTTATACAGCTATCACTAGGGCTAGGGAGGAAGTCTACTTAATAGCTAAGAGGTACGTAGTAGATAAGGCAGTAGATGTACAGAAGGTTAAGGGTAATACACTAGAGGATAAGATTGCACTATTCAACAGTGGATACAAGGAGATGAACTTAGGCTCTATCCGAGTTACTAAACCTAGCTTGGGTGTACGCGACTAATCAAAAGGAAGTACTAGGAGCTTGCTCCTAGTACACAAAGGAGAACTAATATGACTATGTATAGAGTTAAAACCCTATGGGAAGATGAAGATAACAGTATTATAGAAGGAGAAATCATTAATGGCTCAAAAGGTAGTGTACTTATTACAGGAGTATGGGTATATAATACTAGGAATAATTGTCTTATAGGCAACCAAGTACTACGACAGACTATTACTTGTAAGAAACTATCTCCTTACCAAGAGGCTAGAGTAAGAGTGGGCAAATCTAAGATGCAACTAAGAAAGGGGAACTAACATGACTACTTTAAACAGACCAATCGTTATAACAGAGGCAGAAGCTATTAACCAATGGAGACTAAATACTATTCTCTTATTAGTCTTAGTAAGCATAGCTTTCTTTGGTGGCAAGGAGATAGGCAAGCAAGAGGTAGAGAAGAAACTTATTACAGACTTGCAAGATGGTACAGTGGACTGCCGAGTAGTAGAGTATCATAGTAGTAAAGACAGAGTAACAGTAACTAGACTAGGCACACTAGATAAGGGAGTTGAAAAAATTCTTAATTGACAAAATAACTAAAATTGCTAAAATGACAAATCAAGAGGGCATTATGCAAATAGACTATTCTAAATACATAGACACTAGATTATACCTTACCATAGGACTTATATCAGTAGGCACTAGCTATAGTAATACAGTAAGAATTAACATAAGCGACTACTGCCTATTAGTAAACTGGTTACAGGTTGAGCCTAATAAAGAAGTGGAAGATATGATGGCAGAGATGCCTAGTGGCAGGTTGAATGGTCTAGGCTTCGTACTCAAAGGCATACTCAAATGTAGTGAGAGTTATGTAGGCTTGCATATAGACTACTACAAATACAATACAATAAAGGAATACTTTAATGACTACCAGTTATTTAAGAGGCTCATCTAAGAAGGTTACTTTAGACAGTACACCTGAAGCAATAGAGAATGATGGGTTTCATAGGGCTAAGGTTAAGATGGGTAAAGACCCTATTCCTCCTTTCTTAGTAGGTACTGTGCAGTATAGACAGTGGATGAAAGGCTGGAATAGGTACTTAGAAGAACACGCTAACAATGAAAGGAAAAAGAATGGAACAGAATGAGAAAGATACTGATGTACTAGCAGAAGATGTTAGTATGACAGTACAAGAACTCTACGCTCAACTTCTAATGTCTGATGAACTTATCTTAACAGTAGAGGCTCATGCAATAGAGGAGATTAAGAAAGGACTTATCAGTGTTAAAGGCAAGGAGAACTCTAAACTCAAGGCTAAGAATATGCCAACAGACGAGAGTAAACTTAGTATCACTCTGCTTAAGTCTGAGGAAGATACTCCTCCTAACATGGTACGAATTCATATAGCCTTAGCAAGACGTAAGTCTTTTACTATAGCTAAGATAGAAGCTCCTAGCGACTTCTAAGAAAGGACTATCATGGCAAGTTTGAAAGAGATGTTAGCGGCTAAGATAGCTTCTAATAATGTTAGTAGTACAGTAGAACAGAAAGAAGTACCTAAGGTAGAACACCCACCTATAGTAGTAACAGCAGTAGTAAAGGAAGAGCCTAAGCCAGTAAGCATAGTAGATAACTTAAAGAGCCAACTTGATGCAATAGAGGATAAGCAAGGCAAGTCTTTAGACGAAATACTAGATGAACCTTTGGGCAAAACTGACAGTAAGATAATGGAAGATGCTCTAATCACAACAGCAGATATAGTACCTCGCATTAGACAGCTTAATAGTCTAAGTGATATGGAAGCTGAGAAAGAAATGAGCTTACTAAAGATTGCTCTTATGGCTAACCCCGAAGCAGTAGCTCTTATGTTACCTGAAGATGTAGGCTTGTTAGTAGCTACTCTACGCAGGATAGTTAGAGAAGAAGTGATAGCAACAGCGGCTAAGAAAACTACTAAGAAAGCTAAGGAAACTAAGGTAGATGCTAAGACGCTATGGGCAACAGACGTAGATGACTTTTAATAATAGGAGATTAGTATGATTGAAAAAGAAATGAGACAGGAAGCACCTATGGGACACGCAGAAGATAAGAATACAGTACTGCCACAGAGTTCAGTAGAAAGTGCTAGACGTAAGTTCCTTAATAAAGTAGAAGGTATTGTAAATCATAACCGTAACAGTGAGTATGGTACAGCAGAAGACAGCTTTGAGACTATTGCAGAGTTCTGGGTTACTTACCTAAGAGCTAGGCATGGTATTGTACTAGACCTTACAGCACTAGACATAGCCGCTATGATGGACTTGCTCAAGACTGCCCGTATTGCTACTAACCCTAACCATATGGATAGTTGGCTAGACAAGGCAGGGTACTCTGCTTGTGCAGGAGGTATCTTAGTAGAAGGAGAGATTGCTAAGGAACAGTTTAATGACGCTTGTAAGCAAGCCGCTAGTGCAGTAGTAGCCGTAGTTAATAAAGCACCTAAGCGTAGAAGTAATAGTTAGATAGTATCTAGCCTGTAATAACATAAGTGGAGAGAGTACCTCACCGTCTAGTATTCTTTTTATACATAGCTTATGTTATTATGGAGTAGGTATTACAGATAGAATAACAGGAGAACGATATGAAACCAGTAACATTATACTTAGTAATCTTTTCAATAATAACAAGTCCTATTATGTTAGCAGGTTTTATCGCAAGGAATACTTGGGTAGCCTTTAAGGTAGGCATGGAACTAGCAGATGATGTAGTGCGTAAGTTATACAACCGCTAGGAGACTATAATGAAATTATACTTCAGAGAAGATAGTAAAGAACTAGGAGTACCATTTGGCAAACCTCTTAAAGGAGTAACCTATAAAGGAGAAAAGCCTTATCGTATTCAGATATTCAGGCAAGAGAGTGTAAGAGATACAACAGAG
>Ga0105097_10000133_pt1 | contig 29480 bp, 33 predicted proteins | sample PPLLak12cMay2015_FD_87035 | JGI IMG/M metagenome (GOLD analysis project Ga0105097, IMG submission 87035) | Freshwater sediment microbial communities from Prairie Pothole Lake near Jamestown, North Dakota, USA - PPLs Lake P7 Core (1) Depth... | ecosystem: Environmental > Aquatic > Freshwater >...
ACGCCTTCATGCGGGAGATCCGGAACGGGGTCCTGCGCGGCGAGTCCATCGACGACATGGCGCGGCGGGTCCGCGGCAAGCCGACTGGGAAGCGGTTCAGCTGGTACACGAAGAAGGGGGAGCATCGCTGGAACGTGGAGTTCGAGGGTGGCCTGCTGCAGACGAACACCAGGAACGCGAAGGCGCTCGTCAGGACCTCGGTGCAGGCGGTTGCCGGTCAGGCGCGGCGGGAGACCTACCTTGCGAACCGGGACGTGGTGAAGGGGATCGAGCAGGTCTCGACCCTGGACACGCGCACGACCCCGATCTGCATGGCGTATGACGGCGAGCAGTGGTACTTCGAGGACCAGGACAACGAGGAGTCCCTCACCCAGGCGGCGAGGGAGGCCCACAGCCCCGGTCTCACCACCACCTACGGAGCGGGCCCGCAGAAGGGGAAGGCGCAGGAGAAGAAGCGGGAATTCAGGCCCCTCTCCAAACGTGACGCACTGGAGGCGAACGACGCCTGGGCTTCAGAACTGACAGAGGAGCAGTTGATCCCGATCGACGACTACGTAGGGGGGACCTTCAAGGACATCAACACCTTCCTCAGGACCGACGAGAAGAAAACCAGCGGCCACACGAAGGAATCGCTCCGGGAGTGGCGGGACAAGCTCGACCAGCTCATCGCAGAAACCCCGGGGATGCCAGAGGACGCGAGCGTCTTCAGAGCCGGGAGCCCGAAAATGCTGGGGGCGAAGTCAGCGAAAGACATCGCAGGATTCCGCAAAATGATCGGGAAGAAGGTCTCGGATAAGGCATACGTCTCAACGAGCATTTTCAAGGAAGTAGCTTCGGGCGACCCCGACCACGCAGTGTGTTACCGCATCCAGGTTCCGAAGGGTACGAAAGGTATCTTCATGCCGTCGGTCGGGCCGCGGCAGAAGGAAATCATGGGGTACACCTCATTCGAGATGGCGCTTGAGGGCGAGTTCCTCCTGGGCCGGAATGGTCAATTCATTGTCTCCGCAGTGGAGGAGACCAACAGGGGCACGGTGGTCGTTCTCGACTACATCGGAGGTGGGTCATGACCAAAAAGCGGGAGGTCAGCGAACGGTTCTTCTGGCGCGATGGTGACGTGGTGATCTCAGAACCCGATGAGGAGGAAGAGGAGCAGGAAGAGGAGGAGGCGAAGGGATGAAGCCCGCCGGTCCCCAGGGTCTGCCGTACAACGGTGGGGTGCCGCGGCACTGGAACTGCCGAAGTGCTGAGATCCCAATCACTTACACCTGGGAGGAGCTGGGGATCACCGGCATCGGCGAGACCCGACGGGTGGTCGAGGGTGGGGAGCGGGCGTCGATGTTCGGCCCGACGAAGCACCGGAGCTTCGACTCCTGGCTGGGGTCGCTGGAGCCGGAGGAGCAGGACTCGGTGCTGGGCTCGAAGCGGCTCGGCGAGGCGTTCCGCTCCGGGCAGCTGACCTCGGTCAAGCAGATGGTGGACGCCGCGACCGGGCGCCCGCTCCTGATGCGCGAGATGGAAGAGTTCGGTCTCATCCCGCCGCGCTACCCGGCCCGGGTCATCGGCGCCGGGGGCGCCGGAGCCGCAATCGGCGGCGGCAGCGGGTACGTCTCGCCCGAGAAGTGGATCGAGGACATCCGGCAGCAGATCCTCGCTGAGTACAAGGACCCGAGGTCGGACTACCGGCAGATCGACCGTGCGATCGACAAACTGGAGTACGAGAAGATCGACTTGCAGGAGGAACTCAAAAACAACGATCTCGGGCTGGTCCCCCTGACCTCTGCCGAGGTCGCGGCGAAGAGGGCCCGGATCAAAGCGGTCGAGAACGAGCAGCTGCAGCTCAGGGTCAAGGAGAAGAGCTATTTCGCGAGGAAGTACATCGCTCCGCTGACCAGCGGGAGAGCGAACATCAACGTTATCCGTGGGGAGCAGGCGCGGGACCTTCAGATCGCCGACCTGAAGCGGGAGCAGGCGATCATCCGGCGTGACCTGGACGCCATAAACGCGCAGATCGCCGACCTGAAGCAGAAGGGAAAGCCGGTCACGCAGGACCTCGTCAATGAGAGGATCCGGCTTTCGAGGGCGATCTCAGATCGCAACCTTGAAATCAACCGAGCGATGACGCCGCTGAAACCGAGGGCGGAGCGAGCGATCGACCACGCGGTAGACCTCCTCTCGGACATGCTTGGCGACAACTCGACGCTCGTCAACGACTGGCGCGGGGCCCAGGACAGCACCTACTGGGAGGGGTTGCTGTCATCGGAGCGCTTCGACGTTCCGGAGCTGAAGAACCTGCATCAGGCTGGTCCGAAGGAGGTGGTGTTCGCTTTCGGGAAGGACACGGCGTACCGCGGCGGCGGGTCTCGGGGGTTCGTCACGCTGAAGGAACTGAACGAGGACAGCTTTCACAGCATCATTCACGAGCTGGGGCATCACCTCGAACTGACCGACGAGACCACGATGCGCCGGGTCATGGACTACATCCGCGTCAGAACCGGGCCGGAGTTCGGGAACCCAACCATCGACGCAGGGAGGTGGAAGTGGCAGTACGGTGAAGAGCAAACCGGGGGGCCATTCGTCCGCCCCTACTGCGGAGCCGGTTACGGTTGGAACATGAGGAAACCGGAGGCGACAGAGTGGCTCTCGGTTGCCCTGGAGGACTTGGCAGCAAGGACCGTGCCACTCGCCCAGGTGGACCCGATGAGCTTCGAGTTCATGCTGCGCTACTTGACGAACGACTGGGCGACGTGGCAGTATAGCGGGGTCTTCGGAGGTTGAGCATGGCGGACGGGCACGTCACCTTCACGGTCAAGGGGCTGGGCGAGTTCGTCCTGCGGGGCGGGAAGATCACCGAGGCTCCGAGCGAGGACCTCCGCGAGTCCATGCAGTTCAACGTGGAGACGACCTCACCGCTTCGCGATGAGTGGTTCGACCCCGACACGGATTTTCAGCTGGCGAAGCGGCTCCAGAAGCTATACGGCGCCAGCATGACCGTCACCGAGCCTATTCCCCCGGTCCACGATTCGCCGAACCTCTGGTGACGCCCGCGGTGTCTCGCCACTCGATGAAGCCTCCGGCAGCTCGGATGGCGTCGAGGCCCGCCTCTCCGACCGCGATGTAGCCCGCCTTCAGGTAGCGCGTGACCTGCGGGATGGCGCCGGGGACGTCCACTGGGCGGACGGCTCGCAGCACGGCGCCGGACCGATCGAAGCCAGCGTGACCGGCGGGCACCGTGCCGGGCAGATCGTAGATCTCCGGGGCGGTGGTGAAGATCAGTGGAGAAATCATCTCAACTCCCTGATGTGAATATCGGGGCCCAAAGGGGTTATGTCAAGCCCTCAGGTCCATCGGGCGGGTGTCGAGGGCGTCGAGCAGCTGGGGGACGTCCTCGGCGGGGAGGTTGTAGACCTCGTAGATCTCGCCGTTCGCGCCCACCGAGACCACCGGATCGGGTGGGTCTGAGAGGGCCGCGGTCAGGAGTGCCTGCTCCAGGCTGTCGAACCAGATCCGGTCCAGCTGCCAGTCGAGGTCCCCGTGGAGGACGCGGTGGTATGTCATAGGGGGATGATACCAAAGGCTTGCAAAACCAGGAGCCGGGTGCTATCTCTTAATCAGGAAACGACATCTGGCGCATGGGCGCCTCCCAGGAGGGAAATGATGGGAAAACTTGAGAAGGAGGTCGGGAGCCTGGATGGCATCGACCCACGGTTCCACGGTCTCTACGTCGAGAGCGGGGGCAAGTTCAAGCTGGACGACACGGTGTTCGAGGGGTTCGTCCCTGAGACCGAGGTCCAGGGGCTCGCGAAGAACAAGGACGAGATCCTGAGCGAGCTGCGGATGGTCCGCGGCAAGCTGAAGGAGATCGAGCCCGAGTTCAGGCGGCTCCAGACCGACGAGGAGAAGCGGCAGGAAGAGAAGGCGCGGGCCGAGGGCGACTACAAGGCGCTCATCTCGCAGACCGAGGAGAAGTACAACAAGATCCTCGCCGAGCGCGAAGCCGAGCTGAAGGCGATCACGAACAATCTGGTGAACGAGAAGGTGACGAAGACGGCGACTGCAGCGCTCGCGAAGGCGAAGGGCTCAGTGACCGTCCTGCTGCCTCACGTCGAACGCGCATGCCGGTGCGTGAAAGACGAGAGCGGCGACTGGCGAGTCGAAGTCCTCGGGAAGGACGGGAAACCCAGGCTCAGCCCAGGCAAAGGGAACTCCCTCATGACCATCGACGAACTCGTCCAAGAGATGAAGGACTCGGACGAGTATGCCATGTGTTTCGAGGGAGATGGAGCGACCGGGGGAGGGTCTCCAGGGTCGCATGGCAGCGGTGGCAACCCCATCGTCCTCAAAGGCGACGACCGGCGCGACCCCGACAAGTACAAGGCCGCGAAGAAGGCGGCTGCGGAGCGGGGAGTGCCTCTCATCATGCAGGAGTAAAACACCATGACACAGGTTCTCTCATCTTACGATCCCCTGTTCTACGCGCAGGAGGGTCTGATCGCGCTCGAAAAGGCGCTCGGGCTCGCCAGCCGCGTCCACCGTGGCTACGACAAGACCCCCAGGACCAAGGGCTCGGTGATCGACATCCGGGTCCCCTCGACCTTCACGGCTGCGAACGCCCCGGCGACCGCCGCGGACATCACCGCCTCCAACATCCAGATCAACCTGGACCAGTGGAAGGAAGTGAAGTTCAAGCTCACCGACAAGGAGCTGGCGGCGACCCAGGACGACATCATCAACGAACACATCCGGCCCGCCGCATACGCGCTGGCGGACAACATCGACCAAGCGATCGCGGCTCAGTATTACCTGATCCCGTGGCAGGTCACTGCCACCGCCCCGGTCGCGGTCGCCGACATCGTGGGCTGTCGGAAGGTCCTCTTCGACAACGGCGTCCCGATGAACGACAACCAGCTCTACTTCATGGTCAGCGGCACCGTCGAGTCCGAGCTGCTGCAGCAGTCAGCGTTCGCCCAGTGGTCGGGCGCCGGTGCGACCGGCGAGGCGACCCAGCGGACCGCCGTCTTCGGTAGCCGCTACGGCTTCGAGTTCTTCGCGAACCAGAACGCCCCGACCCACACCGCCGGGACGTTGACCGCGGGCACCGCGCTGCAGCTGAACGCCGGGATCGCGGCGGGCGTGACCACCTGCGTCTTCAAGGACTCCGGCGGCTCCCTGAGCGGCACCGTGAAGGCTGGTGACACCTTCGTCATGGCTGGCAACAGTCAGAGCTACACGATCACGGCGGACGCGACCGCTGCCGCGAACCTCATCACCGTGACGTTCTCCCCCGCCTCCGTGGCGACCTACTCGACCAGCGCGGCTGTGACCAAGACGCAAGCCAGTGGTCAGCAGTCGATCGCGTTCCACCGTACTTGGCTCGCGCTCGCGATGGCTCCGCTGCCGGAGACCGGCAACCAGTTGGGCGCCAGGATCGCCTCGATTTCCGACCCGAAGACCGGGCTCGCGCTGCGGTCCCGGATGTACTACGTCGGCAACAGCTCCGAGGTCCATGTCGCCCTCGACGTCCTCTACGGCATCAAGACCCTGGACGGCAACCGCGCCGTCAGGCTGGAGGACTAGCCCGTAAGTGATTGTGGCGGGGGACTTTGCGGTCCCCCGCCACCTCTTCAGAGCGAAGGGAGCTGACATGGGTAGCTTGCCGACAGTGGTCGTGAAGAACAAGCAGGGGCACCTGCTCGTCATCAACGTGAGCGACTTCGACCCCAAGATCCACGAGCCCGCCGGGGACGAGGCGCCGGAGGCGGCAGCGCCGCCGCCCGATCAGCCCGCCCCTGACGTCAGAGAGGCGTTCGAGGTGAAGGTGGCGGCAGCGACGAGCCTGAAGGCGCTTCGGTCGATCGCTGACGAGATCGGGGTCCAGCTGCCAGCCGATGCGAAGACCCTGGTGGCGGCTCGCGCCTACCTCCTGACAAACGCGCCGTAGGGGGTGCTGAATGGCTCTCGTGGCTGAGGACGGCACCGGGAAGTCAGACGCGAACTCCTACATCTCGCTCGCCGACGCCGAGACCTACTTCACGAACCGCGGCGTCCCGGCGAGCTGGACTGCCGCCACCAACGCGGAGAAGGAGGCGGCGCTCGTCAGCGCCACCCAGTACCTCGACGCGAACTACGAGTGGGCGACCGGGGATATCGGGTCGGACACCCAGGCGCTCGGGTGGCCCAGGAGCGGCGCCTACGACCGCTTCGGGCGGTCGATCGAGTCCACGGTGGTCCCGCCCCGCGTCGAGGACGCCTGCTGCGAGGCGGCAGTCCGGGCGCTTGACGGCGACCTGCTCGGCGACCAGACTCAGAAGGTGGTCGAGGAAGAGGTCACGGGCGCCGTCAGGGTGCGCTACAGCGAGGCGGCGCCCCAGGGCACGACCTACCCGCTGATCGACGCCCTCCTGCTCGGGCTCGCGATGTCCACCCTCTATCAGGTGGAGGTCGTCCGGTCATGACGACCTTCGACTACGGGAAGATGGCGACCCTGGCGGACACCCTGCTGGGGAAGTTCGGGCAGACCATGACGCTCTTGAGGACCAGCGACGGCAGCGAGTACGACCCCCACGAGGGCGGGTCCTACGTCACGACCACCTCTTCGGCGGTGGTCGGCGTCATCCTGCCGACTGCTGACGCGAAGGTGCGCGGTTCTGAGGGCGCCGTCGGGGACTTCGATAACTCCTCGATCGGTGGTCTCGCCGCCTCGAAGCGGCGGTTCGCGATCCTGAAGGCGAAGGACTCGACCATGCCGCAGGTCGCGGACATGATCGTCGATGCAGTGGGCGACTCCTACCGCGTCACCGGCGTCACCCAGGTCTCCCCGGCGGGGACCGACATCATCTGGCGAGTGGGGCTGGAGGGGGCTTGATGGGCGATTTCCTCGCTGTCATCAAGAACTTCAACGCCACGGTGGAGAATCACAACTCCAAGGTGTTCAGGAAGATCTGCTTCGACCTCTACGCGGAGATCGTGAAGCGAACTCCTGTAGATACGGGACTTGCGAGAGGCAACTGGCGGATCGGCATCGGCACGATCCCGCAGGGGACGGTGGAGCGGACGAACAAGTCCGGCAGCAAAACCGCCGAGGAGATCAACAAGGTCCCGACCAAGGTCAAGGAATCGACCGTGGTCTACATCGTGAACAACCTCGTCTACATCTGGCCGCTGGAACGGGGATGGTCGAAGCAGGCGCCGAACGGGATCGTCTCCGGCGCCTTCCAGTCGATCATCTCGGCGATGCAGGGGCGGTGACATGGCTCAGGTCTACGATCAGGTCCAGCAGGCGCTCGAAACGCATCTACTGGCTTTCACGCAGCTCCCCGCTGACCCGACCACCGGGAGAGCTGCGGTATCCTTCGAGAATGACCGATTCACGCCGACCGAGGGCGAGGACTGGTGGAGGGTCACCTTCAACCCTACCGGACCGCCAGAACGAGGCTCCTACGGTGAGAACGGGTACACGAGGGTCGATGGCGAGCTGTACGTTGAACTGTACGGCGCAGCCGGAGAGGGCACTGGGCGGATCAGGCGCCTTGCAGACGACCTGATGGCTCATTTCAAGTCGGGAACGCGGATCACGTCTGACGACGGAGTAACCGTGTCCATCTGGCGGGTGTGGCGCTCGCCTGGGCTGTCCGAACCGCGGTGGTATCACCAGACCGTCACGATCTGGTGGACGGTTCACCGCCCCGAGCTGTAAACGACAGGAGGAATTCAACATGGCAATCGGACGTGGCGAGCTGCAGACGATCAGCTACATCCAGGAATCAGTCTACGGCACCACTCCCGGGACGCCTACGATGCTCGAACTCTGGCACAACACGGAGTCTCTGCGCCCAGTGCGGAACCCCTTCGAGAGTGCCCGGTCCCTCGGTGATCGCCAGATCGGCGATGTCCGAATGGGCCGGAAGTCGGGCTCTGGCGACATCGTGAGTGAGCTGTGCTACTCAAACTTCGACAACTGGCTCATGGCTCTCATCGGACACCCGATCGCGACCGGGTGGCCCACCCCGTTCGCTCAGATCTCGAAAGCCACCATCTCGGCGACCGAGGACCCGACCAGCGACGGCGGCACTGTCGCCGACTCCGCCGCCGGGTTCGGCACCATCTCCGCCGGGGACTACATCACCATGAGCGGATGGACCACGACCGCCGTCGCGAACAACGCCACTTGGTACGTCGTGACGGCGAGCGCGTCGTCTCTGACGGTCCAGCCGACCTACACCGGGCAGACCCCGCTCGCCTCGAAGACCGCCGGTGACACCGTGGTCATCAACGAGGTGGTGCGGATCGCAAACGGCACCTCCGAGCAGAGCTTCACCGTGGAGCTTCGCTACAACGACCTCACCCGGTTCCACATCTACCGTGGTCTCGTGGTTGACACCGGCGCCTTCACCGTGCCGCCGAACGGCATCTCCACCGTCACCTGGGGTCTCCTCGCGAAGAACTACACGGAGACGGCGACCACCCTCGACGCAACCCCGACCGCTGCGACCCAGTACAGTCCCTTCGACGGGCTCTCTGGCACCTACCTGGAGGGCGGCGCCGCGGTGGACGTCATGACCGCGCTGAGCTTCAACGTCGCGAACAACTACATGATGACCGAGGCGCTCGGCAGTGACGAGGCTGGCGAGGCGATCGCCCGGAAGTTCCGGTGCGACGGCTCCGTGACCTATTACAAGGAGGACGACACCATCTCCGCAAAGTTCTACGGGGAAACGGAGTCGATGATCCAGTTCACTCTCAGCGACCCGGACTCGAACCAGTACCGGATCACCTTCCCGCGGGTGAAGTACACCAGCTGCGAGGAGGGCAAGGGTGACGACGGTCCGATCATGACCAAGATGAACTGGATGTCGATCAGGTACTCACCGAACTCGGCTCTCAACAAGACGATCTACATCGACAAGCTCTAAACCAGTGAGAAAGAAGGAGTTACACATGGCAGAGAAGGCTCAGGAGAGCGCAGAGCGCAGCGCCGGAGTGGACCTGGGGTCCCTCGACGTCTCCTCCGCAGCCGAAGATGGCGCGTGGCTCACACCGAACCATCCGGCGACGGGCGAACAGCTCGACTGCAAGGTGCTGGTCTACGGGGAGGACTCCCGCCAGTACGCCCGGGCGATGAACCGCATCGCCGACATGCGAGCTGACCGGCAACGCACTCGGCGGAGGACCGACGCGAACTACGACGACATCCAAGCTGCCGAGCTGATAATGGCTGTGTACCTCACGGCGAAGTGGGAAGGGCTTCAGGACGAAGGCAAGGTGCTGAAGTGCGACACGCCCGACAAGGCGAAGAACCGCGCCGTGAAAGAGACCGTCTACGCGAAGCACCGTTGGCTCGCTGAGCAGGTGGTCGCGTTTGCGAGGGATCGGGCAAATTTTATCAAGAGCTGACCAGACGGGTCTGCTCAGCACTCAAAGCCTTCCTTCACCTGGAGTCTGAAGCCCCGGGAGGGGGGAAGATCCGTGACCACCTCGAAAAAGCGGCTGCGGCTGGGAACGCCTCGGCGCAAGCTGAGCTTGCAGCGGAGATCGTTCCAGCCGCGGCTGAGCATTTGTGGGCTTGGTTCTTCGATCTTCGCACCTCCACTCCAGAAGGCTTCTCCAGGTCTCCCATCTCCTACCAGGAGATCGACGCCTGGATCCGCTGTGCCAACGTCGCGCCCCGAGCGTGGGAGGTCCGAGCCCTCCGTGCGATGGATCTCGTCCTCCACCAGTACCACCAGTCGCGGCGGGATGAGGCGAAAGAGGGGAGCTGACCGTGCTTGACCTCGCAGGGATGATCGTCAAGCTGACGCCGCAGGGGATCAGGGAGACCGCTGACCAGCTGAAGCAGTTCACCAGGGAGGCTGGGAAAGCCGAGGACGCGAACTCGGAGCTGGCGAAGTCGAACGGCGCCGCAGCCAACGCCATGTACGAGTTCGGCGCGAAGGTGGACATGGTGAGCGGCGGGCCCCTGACGCTCCTCAAGGGGGCGATGCTCGCGCTTCCGATCGCCTACGTCGGCAAGCAGATTTTCGACCTCGGGGTCGGGATCATCGAGACCGGCGCGAAGTTCGAGGTCCTGCAGAAGCAGCTGCAGGCGACGATGGGGTCCGAGAGCGCCGCCGCTGACGCGATGAAGTGGATCGAGGACTTCGCGACCAGCACCCCGCTGCAGGTCGAGCAGGTCACTGAGTCCTTCAACATGCTCAAGGCGATCGGCATCGACCCGATGAACGGGTCCCTGCAGGCGATGGTGGACGCGACCAGCTTCACCGCGCAGGGATACGAGGGACTGATTAGCGTCACGCGGCAGATGGGGCAGGCGTGGGCGAAGGAGCGGCTCTCCGGCGAGGAGGTCCTGCGGCTCCGTGAGCGCATGATCCCGGTCTACGACCTCCTGGCAGACAAGATGGGGAAGACCACAACGCAGATCGCGGAGATGGCGGAGAAGGGTCTGCTGGGCCGGAAAGAGATCAAGCTCCTCATGGAGGCGATGGGCGAGAAGTACGCGGGCGCCGCGGCTCTCCAGATGGACACGCTCACCGGCGCGATCTCGAACCTGCAGGACGCCTGGACCTTCGCTCAGCGTGAGATCGCGAACGCCGGGGCGATGGATGCGGTCAGGGAGGGGATCGAGGCGCTCATCAAGAGCATCGAGGACCTCACGGCGTCCGGGGACTTCGAGAGGATCGGGGAGTCCTTCGGCGAGATCCTCGAAGCCGCCGCCGACGCCCTCCCGAGCGTCGTTGAGTCCTTCGAGAAGCTGCTCAAGATCCTGCCGACGGTCCTGAAGCACGTTGACGAGATCGCGAAGGCTCTTGCGATCATGTGGGCCGCGGACAAGGCGCAGGTCCTTCTCGGGGTGCTGTCGAAGTTCGCTCCGGCGCTGACGGGGGCTGCGGGCGCCGCCTGGGGTCTCTACGGTGCGATCGGAGCGGTTGTGGGCTACGGGCTCGCGGAGTGGTTCGACACCTGGAACCGGAGCCTGGGAGGGGTCTCCGGCGAGAAGATCCACGCCTTCGGGCAGGCTCTCCGGGACGTTTTCGGGGACCAGGGTTCGGCGGTCCTCGCGAACTTCGGAGACGAGAGCTGGGATCAGACGCAGCGGATCGTCGCCGCCGTTACCTACCTTGAGGACGAGATCATCGCGAAGGGGAAGGGGGCGGGGACGCAGTGGGATGCCCTGGCGGCGGTCTACCAAGCGGCGATGGGGACGATGAAGGAAACGACCATCACCGTCACCCCTGAGATCGTCAAGGGGACCGATGACGTCGGCAACGCGGCTGAGAAAACCAAGAAGAAGGTCAAGGACTTCTGGACCGCCTTCAAGATCGGGCCGGACTTGGCTCCTCAGATGATGGTGTTCGGCGAGATGACAGGGAAGGCGCAGAAGATGGGGTTGTCGCTGGATGCCGCCGGGAAAGGGGCGAAATCCTTCGGCGGCAACGTGCAGAAGGTCCTTCAGAGCGTGGCTCCCGCTCCTCCACTGTTCAACGCCACCGCGGACGCAGTGGGTCAAGCTGCGGAGAGGATGCAAGCCTTCCGGGCGGCTTTCCAGAGCCAGGACTGGACCGCGAACGATCTCCTGCACGGGCTCGAACTGGTCAAGATCGAGTCGAAGGACGCGGAGGAGGCGATCCGCGAACTCGGGATCGAGACCGGCGACGTCAAGGTGACGTGGGAGACGGTCGAGAAGGTCGCCGCGAAGCTCGGGCGCAACGTCGAGGACGTCGCTCAGGCGATGGGCTTCGCGAAGAACGGGACCCAGCAGTTCACGACCGAGCTGGAGAAGCTCAACGCCGCGGCGCTCGCCTTCTCGGAAGAGTTCCAGCAGAGCATCGTGGACCTCTTCGGCGGGACCTTCCAGAAGCTCCTCAGCGGCGAGTTCGAGAGCCTGGGCGAGTTCATCGGCGAGTGGTTCTCGAACTTCGGGCAGATGGCTGGCGAGATGATTATCAATCAACTCGTGAGCGCCATGTTCTCGAAGGAAACGACGCTCACGGACGCCTTCGACTCCCTGTTCGGGGAGGGTGGTGCGCTCAGTGGCGCGAAGGGGGTTGTCGCGGGGGCGGGGCTCATGTTTGCCGGGAACCAGATCGGGGGCGCCGAGGGGGCTCTCACGGGCGCCGTCGGTGGTGCGATCGCTGGCACGTCGATCTCGCCCGGGATCGGCACGATCGTCGGTGCCGTCATCGGCGGCGTCGTCGGCTACCTCGGCGGGAAGGGTCAGGATAAGCCCATCATCAACGTGCAGCGCATCGGCGTCGGCAGCGCATGGCAAGGGGGAGCGGCAGGAGTCAGCACTCAGAATGCAGGGATGGGCGCCGAGGAAGACCGCCTGCTCTCGCTCGGGATCGCGGCGACCTACCGGGCGATCAACACTCAGTGGCGGGACCTCATCCGCGGGTTCCGGGACCTGGAGCTGTTCGACTTCCTGCTTGAGATGCCGGAGATCATCGACCAGAGCTTCGAGATGTCCGCTGAGGCGTTCCAGCAGTGGCTTGCCGAGGACAAGCTCCCGACGGACTTCCTGAGTACCTATGCACACGCTCTGGAGCGCGGTCTCGCGAACCTCGGGTTCAACCACGAGATGTTCAGCCAGCTCTACGCTGAGATGATCGACATGACAGGCTCGGAGCGGATGGAGGGGCTCTCCCACGTCATCAACGGTCTCCGGCAGGTCAACGAGCTGCTGGAGATGGACTTCAAGGGGCTGGAGGCTCGGGCTGGCGAGAACTTCATGGACGAGTTCCTGCGCTTCACCCAGGAGGCGGGCGAGCAGATGGAGGTCCTAACCGCCGGGTGGGACGATATGTCGATCATGGAGCGGGCCGCGGACCTGGAAAACATCGGCACGGTCTTCCAGAACGTCACGCAGGCGACCCTCCAGATGCTCCGGAGCCTCGACAGCATGGCTCAGCAGCTCACGAACCAGTTCGACGCCCTCACCGAGCAGTTCACGACCCGCGGGATGAGCGACGAGCAGCTCTGGTCTCACCTGGAGAGCCGCTACGACTACTACGCGAACCTGCTGGAGAACACCGACGATCCGAACCTCATCATGGAGTACACGCAGCGGATGATCCAGATCCTCTCGCAAGCCTCGGGGATGATCTCCGACGAGGACTGGACGCGGCAGGCGGGGACGACCGGGCAGACGTGGCAGGAGTGGTTCATCTCGATGACCGAGGGCGCCCAGGCTGCGGCGGACGCGGCGCTCGAAGAGCAGCGGGCCCGGGTCCAGGCGGTCTACGACGAGCTGTACCTGCAGCTCGACTCGACCACCGACCGCTTCTACACGCTCGCTGGCGGGATGACCGAGACGACCGACGTCCTGGCAGACCTCGACACCGCCCTCATCAACTTTGGGGGAGCCCTCGACATCCTGACCGGCGTCCTCGTGAACATCCCGGCGCTCGGAGGCAACGAGATCGGCAAGGCGGCGTCGGCATCCGCTCTCGCCGGGGGCGGCTCCGGGGGTGTCGGCGGCGGCGTGATGCACCTGACCATCGAGGCGCCGGAGCCGCCGATCGTCAGGGTGAACATCAATGGCTCGCTGGCGGCGTTGCAGCCCTTCGTTGAGGCGATCGTCGAGCGCCGGTCCATCGCGATCGAGCGCCAGATCAGATCGGCGATCAGCTGATGAGGACCTACACCGCTTCCCAGCTCTCGCGCCTGCTGAACCGGGCTCAAGACGGGAAGCTGTGCCTCTGGATCGCCCGGGACACCGAGGCCGACCTGTTCTACTGCTCCGGCGCCGATCCGGTGACGGTGGACGCGAACCTCTACCTCCCCCGGGAGATGTCCTTCGACGCCTTCGCCCTCGGCGATCCGACCGAGACCGGGCAGCGGATCAGCATCGACGACGCGGACGCGGTGGTGCGGACCGCGTGGTACGCCGAGCGGTTCAGCATGAAGCTGGCGACGGTGACGCTCCTCCTGCGGCTCCCGGACGAGGAATCCTGGACCGAGGTCTACTCCGTGGAGTGGTACGTCCGCTATGGGCTTTACGGAGGGGCTCAGTTCGACGTCGAGCTTCACGCCGCGGTGGGGCTCCGCCCGCGGGCCGGGCTGGTGGTCGGTCATCGCGGCATCTTCCCGAACGCCCCGGAGCCCGGGCAGTCGGTCCGGGTCGGGGGCTACTACGCGAGCTTCCCCGGCGGGGGCGGTGGAAGCGGTGGCACCAATGGACGCGATCCGAACCAGAGGATCATCAGACCCAGTGGGCGCCTGACTCCGATAAATCCGTGGACCCCGCAGCCCTGGGAGTAAACATGGCGACGAGCATCGAACACGCTCTCCCGACCGACCTCGTGATGCAGGATGGCTCGCTTTTCGGGCTCTTCCGCCCAGGGAACGTGGTGACGGCATACGAGACCGGGAACTATCGCTCCAGGAGCTACTTCGAGTACAACCTCCAGCAGTACGGGCTCCGCTTCACTCCGAACCGTTACAGCGACGACGCCGTAGAGCAGATGACGGCGCTCCTCGACAAGGTGGCGACGAACGCAAGCCCGTTCTGGATCCTCGAACCCGTGTCCCGCGCCCACACCGGGGTCATCGGCGAGCTAACCGTCTCTGGCGCAACCACTTACGTTCTCCCGCTAGACGCATCGACCGTCTACGTTCTGGTCGGAGGAATCCCCGATCACACCACGAAGACGATCCACGCTGCGGCGAACCTGCTGACTGACGCGCAGGCGAACGGCGAGGGAGGGGTCACAACCGGGCTCGACGCCTACGGCTCCTGCGCCATCAGCTCGGTCCGGTGGCCCGCACTGTCCGGGAGGTCGTCGATCCTGGTCGATCCGACCGGCACCGTCGCGAACGCCGGGGTCAACACGAACGACGCCTCGGACCGCCCCACCGTGAGCCCGTCGAAGAAGTACACCGTCCAGGCGTCCTTCCTACCGACGAACGGGACCGACACCTTCAAGGTCGAGGGGCAGTACCGGACAGCTGCAGGTGCCACTACTGGCACCGCATTCAGCTCCTCTTCGACCGGAACGGCAGGGGCATGGCTCCACCTTAGGGCATCGGCAACCGGCGCCGCAGACGCCGCCACGCTCGAAATTCGGGCATATCGGACGACCTCCTCCGCCACGAACTACCACGTCGCCTGTCTCGGGGTCGCCCCGGGCGACTGCGGGCGGTGGTTCCTCCCGTCGCTGGCTCCCAGGCTCGTCGAGTTCGGCACGGCTCCGACCGCGGAGCAGAGGCTCTCCTTCGCCGCGGCGAGCTGCCAGCGCTGGGCCCGGGTGGTGATGACCGAGAACCATCACGGCGCGACGATGGAGCTACTCGGAGACTCGACACAAAGTGCGCTCTCGCTCAGCGAGGTCGTTTTCAAGAGGGGTGAGTGATGCCGGGCAGGGTCGGCTACGGCGGGTCAGTTGACGACGAGCCCACTTGGCCCGGATTCCCGGGCGGAGGGGGCGGAGGGGGTGGCACCGTTGACCCCAACGGACTCATCCGTCGCCCGAGTGGTCGGATAGGTTATGAGGGGCGCATCGACGACTTCCCTAACCCCGGCCCGACGCCGAGCCCCGGAGGCAGCTACAGCGAGCGGGTCTACAGTGCGCCGAGTACGGCGTTGGATGCCGTCATCCCGATGGTCTACGGATCGCAGCGGGTCCCCGGCTTCTGCGCCGCCTGGAACACCTCCTCGTCCTACCTCGACATGGCGTTCATCTTCTGCTTCGGCGAGCAGAACTCCCTGACCACGCTCCGCATCAACGACGAGGCGGTCTCTGGACTCTCGTGGGTCACGAGCTACAACACCTTCCTCGGCACCGGCAGCGGAACGCAGCCAAGCTACATGACCTTCATGAGTGCTGGCGACTGGACGACCCTGATGCAGTTCGCCTGCCTGACGATGCGGGTCGCCATCAAGAATGCCAACTGCCCGGGCTCGTTCCAGGTCACGGCGATCCCGACCGGGCGCAAGTTCGCGAGCTTCCGGAGCCCCTACACGGTCTCCAATCACACCAACCTCGCCGAGATCGGCTACGACATCCTGACGGCGAGCGCATGGAAGGGGCTCACCACCCCAGCGGGGACCGAGGCTGGAGGGACCTGGGAGCGCTTTGCCGACCACTGCGACGAGGTGATGGGGGACGCCTCGAAGAGGTACACCTTCAACGGGGTGATCTCAGAGCGGGACCCGGACGCGGCGCTCCGTGACGTGCTGTCAACTGGTTTCGCGGCCCCGTACTTCTCCTCGGACGGGAAGTACCAGATCTGGTCCGAGGCGCCACCTCCGGCGATCACCGGCACATGGTCGGCTGCGGGGACCACCGTCACCGAGGACGCCAGCTCCGGGGCGGCGCTCACCGACCTTGCCGCCGGGGACATCGTGTACGTGGGGACGACCCCGTGCATCGTGTCCTCGGTGACGAACGATGACACCTTCGTCGTCGATCGCTCGGTGACGCAGACCAGCAAAAAGGTCCGGAAGACCTCCGGGGTCTACCTCAAGCTCGACAACTGGGTGTCGCCGCCAGCCGGACGCGAAATCGAGACAGGGACCATCCCGGACGAGGTGGTCGTCAGGTACACGCTCTCAAACTACTGGGGAGCGGTCACTTACCCAACCTCCCCGTCTCAAGACCGGCGGACCGAGATCACGGTCGAGGGCTGCAACAATCACTCGATGGCGCGGCGGATCTCGGAGACGCAGACGAACTTGATGTCGCTCCAGCCCTTCTTCTACCAGGGGGTCGCGGACGCCACCGCCGCGGGGCTCGAACCCGGGGACGTCTTCTTCTTCGACGACGACGTGCTGACGTTCCAGCCCGCCAGGGTGGCCCCGCCGGTCAGCTTGCCGTCCGACGGGAACGTCGCCCTCTCCTTCCAGACCTACGACGTCTCCGCGGTCTCCGACTCGACGGCGACGAACCCGACCATCCCGACCCAACCGACCGCCTACGTCTCCTCGAACCCGCCGCACTTCGACGCGATCAACAGTGTCACGGTCGGCGGGACCTCCTACAACCTCTTCCGCTGGGATGGCAGCGACGCCACGGTCGGCGACGACCTCGTGGTGCAGGTCCTCGATGGCGTCAGCATCAGGCTCCCGAACGACGTTGCGCTGCTCGGTCTGAAGGCAGTGACCGGCACCGTGCAGATGCTGAAGGTGAACTCCAGCGACCAGCTCCAGCTCGGAGACGGGACCGTTGACATCTTTCTCAACTCCCCCAACTTCGTCCTCCCAGCCGGGGGCGCGATCCAGGGTTCCGGCTCGCCCGCTGTCGATGTCGTGTCGTGGAAATCGTCGATGGTCGCTCTCGGCAACAGTTCGACCACGACCTACATCCGCGGCAGCAGTTCAGCCGGGGTGACGGTCACTGCTCCATTCCTTGCCTTCGACACCGACACCTACGGCACCGGGTATTACGACTCTGCATACCGCGGGGTCATCGGCAGAACGTCGTCACTCACGACCACTGAGCTGCCGAATTCCTACGACGCCGCGATCTGGCGCAACACCTCCTCGAACGAGTTCGCGCTGCAGATCAACTACAGCGGCACGATCAAGACCATCGGCGCCGCCGCTGGTTCAGATAGCTCCGCGATCCACGATGACGTCGCCGGTGAAATCAACGCCATCACCAGCAAGGGGACGCCGGTCAGCGCCGATGTCCTTGTCATTGAGGACTCTGAAGCCACCTACGCGAAGAAGAAGATCACGCTCGGAACCCTTCCCACTACTGACGCCGCTGCCATCCACGACAACGTGGCAGCGGAAATCAGTGTTCTGACGAACGTGACGGCGGCGACCGGAGACCACGTACTGATCGAAGACCTCAGCGACTCGAACAACAAGAAGCGGGTGACGTGCGGCAGCATCGCCGCCCTCGTGACGACGGCGACCGACGCAGATGCCATCCACGACAATGCGAGCGGCGAGATCAACGCGATCGTCGGCAAGGGAACGCCGGTTGGCGCTGACATCCTCCTGATCGAAGACTCCGCCGCCTCTTATGCCAAGGCGAAAATCACGCTGAGCAGCGTGGTTGCGATGGGTAGCACTGACGCTGCCGCGATCCACGACAACGTTGCCGCAGAGATCAGTGCCATCACCGCGAAAACGACTCCGGTCGCTGCTGACCTGCTGCTCATCGAAGACTCGGCGGCGACCAACGCGAAGAAGCGTATGACGGTTGCCAACCTGATGAGCTACGGTGCGACGGATGCCGCCGCAATCCACGACAACGTAGCAGGCGAGATCGCGGCGTTGACCGGCGTTTCCGCGGCATCAAACGACCAGCTCTTGATTGAGGATGCGAGCGCAAGCAATGTGAAACGCAGCGTGTTAGTCAGCAGCATCCTCGACCTGGGTGCGACAGACGCAACCGCCATTCATGACAACGTAAGCAGCGAGATCTACGCTATCACCAACAAGGCCACCCCCGCTAAAAATGACGTCCTCGTCATCGAGGACTCCGCGGCCACCTACGCGAAGAAGAGAATCACTGTGGGCGCTTTGCCGTATCTGCTGTCGGATGGCGGCACCCTGAGCGGCTCGTTGATCGTTCAAGGCGACCTCACCCTCACGAACACCAAGAAGCTCTACATCGAAAACACCACCGGCACGGGGATCCAGTGCGTGACAGTGGACAGCTCGAATCTCCGAATCTTCGGCTGGACTACTGGTACTACTTGGGTCGAAGGCGCTACCTTGAAGATGTATGGAACAGGCTACTCCGGAACCGCTGGACCTCCGACCACGACCCAGTGGACCACGGCGGGGTCCTGGGGGATCCACGTTGACACCGACGCCGACGGTGACGCGGGTCTGGTCTATCTGGTCTACCGGCACGGGACATCCATCAGGTACAAGCTATTGGATAACACATAGGAGCGACGATGGCAGTAACAATCTCCCTGACTTTCGATGACACCTGGGCGGCGCGGCTGAACCAGATGGTCCAGGACGAAACCGAGTCGATGAAGGAGAACCCGGTCATCGTCGCCCTGCTGGCGGGAGCCGGGGTGCCGATGGAGTCGTTGACCCCGAAGCAGAAGGCGAAGCTGTGGATCATGTTCCTGATGCTCTGCAGGCTCGCACTCTTCGAGGGCAAGGTAGCTGCAGAGCAGGCGCGGCAGAACGTGATAGACGACGTTGAGGAGAACTTCCCGCTCGAAATCGGCGAGCCGTAGGAGGCAGTCGTGCCAGTCACCCTCTCGATCGAGTTCGACGACACCTGGGCGGCGCGGCTGCGCCCGATGGTGGAGCATCGCGTCCGCGAGATGCGGCGCCACCCGCTGACTGTGATGCTCCTGGAGAACATGCCCGGGGTCGAGTCGGTGGACGACCTGACCCTGAAGCAGAAAGCTAAGTTGCTGATTCGGTTCCACTTACTGAAGGACCTTGTGAGGTTCGAGGCTCAGGCGGCAGCTGAGGCGGCGAACCGTCAGACCTCGGACGAGATCGTGTCGAACTTCCCGATGGAGATCGGGGAGCCATAGGAGGACAGATGGAGACCGTGATCCGGGCGCCGTTCAACGTTCAGGAGCGTCGCGAGAACCTAGTTCGGCGGTTGACCGAGCTGAGGTCGCTGATCCCGCAGATGCAGGAGGAGAAAGCCAGAATCGAGGGGGCGATCCTGCTCCTCGATGAGCTGTCCGCTCCTCCGCGGGTCCCCGGAGGGGCAGTCGGGAATCTGGCTGAAAACCTCACCTCGGAAAGCGAGAAGGGATGAAACGGGGATGGAGTCACTCAACGACCTCGCAGAACTCGGGGCGGTCGGGATCGCCCTGCTGGTGGTCCTCATGCTGGTTGACTTCATCCGCCGCAAGCTGAACTGGGATTCGCCGCAGGCGCGGACGTGCCCGGTGATCGTCGAGTGCCCGAACAAGGTCGAGGGGCTCGACGCCACCCTGCGCGAGGTCTCGTCGCAGTCCGTGGCGCAGACCCGGGTCATGACGGCGATGCTACAGCTCCTCGAACACAACAAGTCAGGCATCGACAGGCTGGTGGACCAGCACAAGCCGAACGTGGACGGGCGCGAGACGTGGAAGATCCCGCAGCGCATGGAAACACTCCAGGAGGAGTCCCGCGACCTGCTCAGAGAGCTTCTCACGGAGGCGAGGAAGAACGGAGGTTCGCATGGCAAGATTTGAGGAGTCGGTAGGGTACGTCCTCGCGAACGAGGGCATCTGGTCGAACCACCCGAGCGACCCCGGGGGCCCGACGTTTTGGGGCATCTCGCTCCGGTATCTGGAGCAGAGCGGGCTGGACATCGACAAGGATGGCGACATCGACGTGGACGACGTTCGCTCGCTCACCAGGACCGACGCGATCATCGTCTACGCCTCGGACTTCTGGAAACCGCTCTCGCTGGACTTCATGGCATCGCAGGCGGTGGCGACCAGGGTCTTGGACATGGCGGTCAACATGGGGAAGGTTCGCGCCGTCAGGATCCTCCAGGCGGCAGTGAACGCGCTCCTCGCTGATGGCGAGGAAGACGAAGAGGAAGCTCCAGAGGAGCTGGAGGTGGATGGCGTCCTGGGCCCGAAGACGCTCGCCGCGGTCGAGAAGCTCGACGACGTGAGCCTGATGCGGGTTCTGCGGCAGAAACACGCCGAATTCTACGAGAAGCTCGTGGAAAAACGTCCGGAACTGGGTGTATTTTTGAATGGGTGGCTCAACCGAGCCCGGCGATAACGACCGAACCGAGAAGGAGAGACTGACATGGCCGATTTCACGAATGCACTCGAAGAGGCGATGCTCGACTGGGCGTTCACCACGGGTTCTCCGACCCGACCGACCGCGTGGTACGTGGGCCTCTACACGACCACCCCGACCGCCGACGACGGCACGGGCGGCACCGAGTGTTCAAACACCGGGTACGCTCGGCAGAGCGTGAGCTGGACCCGCACCAGCCAGACCATGAACCCGAGCGCCACGGTCACCTTCGGCCCCGCGACTGAGGCTTGGACCCAGGTGGTCGGATTCGGGATCTTTTCTGCGCTGACCAGCGGGACGCTCTACGCCTTCGAGGCACTGACTACCGCGAGGACGCTTTCGAACGGCGACAGCGCGACCTTCGCCACGACCGACCTGTCGATCACGCTCGACTAACCGGGGGTAGGTCATGGCGACCTACTATGTCGCAGAGGGCGGTACAGCCGCCAACAAGGACGCAGCCACTAGCGGAACTTACCCTGGTGGCTGTATGTCCATCTCTGTTCATAATGGCCAATCGTTCTCTGCAGGGGATACAATCATTCTTAAGGATGACGGAGGTCTTTTCCGGGGGACCAGGCTCAACCCGCCATCGAACGGCTCGAGCGGGAGTCCGATCACCTATCAGGCCAACAGTGGTGATACTCCAATTTTGATGGGGTCGATTGACGTTACGACTTCATCCTACTCGTGGACCGAGAGCGGGAGCCTCAGAAACGAGTATTACCTTCGCACATCTGGCGGCGGGAACCCCGGCCTGACTCAACCCGAAGTCGATCTCGTGTTCATCGACGACGTGAGCTGTGGGGTCGCCGGGACGCTCGGTGCGCTCGCGGATCACGGATGGGGGTGGGGAGATAACGACACGCTTGGGTATTCGACTCTGTACGTCCGCGACATTTCGGGGAATCCCGACAGCACGAGCGTTGTCATCGAGGTCGCGCAGATTTCGACGATGTATCTCGCCACCAAGAGCTACGTCACCATCGACGGGTTGACCTTCAAGTACGCCGCGCAGACCAACGACTACATCGGGGGGTTTCTCGCACAGGGCGGGGACCACATCATCGTCCAGAACTGCGAGGCGCACTGGTGCAACGGTAACGGCATCTGCATCAAGGGTGACTACTCCACCATCGACGCCTGCACCGTGTCGTACTGCGGAGCGCACAACATCGCGGCGGGTGGGTACGTCGGGGACCATCTTCAGTATCCGACCATCAAGAACTGCGTCTCTCACCACGCGAGGACCACAGGCTACTCTGGAGAGAATCCCTACGACGGTTACGGACTGAAGTTCCTGTTCGTTGACTACGGGTTGATGTACGGGAACGAGGTCTACTCCTGCGAGATGCAGGGGATCAACCTCGACGGGTCGGCTGGAGATGCCGAGGGCACGACCTACTGCGAGGTGTACGAAAACAAGGTCTACGACAACGCCTTCCAGGGGATTCTCGTCGAGATCTACTCGACGAACAACAAGGTCTACCGGAACCTCGTCTACAACAACGGCAACGACAACGACGACGCTCTCGGGCACTATCAAATCGGGCTCACGCACCGCTGCACGAACAACGAGATCTACTGCAACGTTGTTTACCGCACATCCGGGGCGTGGCCGCTAATCGGCATCAACGAGTACACGTCGGGCGGTGGGTGCAGCGGGACGAAGCTCTACAACAACACGATGGACGGCGGCGGTGTCGCGAACTACTGCATTTATGTTGATGGCTACACATCGCCCGAGAATATGGTCATCAAGAACAACATCCTGTACGGCACGACCTCGACGCCGTGCTACATCCAGGGGACGAGCTTCACCGGGTTGACTTCGGACTACAACTGCTTCAGAAGGTCTGATTCCGGCACGTCGATCTTCAACCGCAACTACACGGGCTACACCGTGGCGACGCACTGCTCGACGTACTCGCAGGACTGCCACTCGATCAATGACGACCCGGACTTCGTGAATGCGTCGAGCCACAATTACACGCTGCAGGGTGGCTCGCCGTGCATCAATGCCGGGACCGATCTCGGCAGCAGCTATGACGATGCGTTGATGCCATCCTCGACGTGGCCGAGTGGTGTTGTAACGGGTGACCAGGACGACTACTGATGGCCGTGAACCTGTGGCCGAATGCCGACCTTGAATCCGGCGTTGACGACTGGAACAACGACTACGGGTGCCCCGTATCGCAGTCAACAGAGCAGAAGTGGCAGGGGACGTATTCGCTCAAGTGTGCTGGTATCGGATGGGGTCGTGCGAAGTCCGACGTCAAGTCGATCATCAGCGCATCGACGCAGTACACCTTCAGCGCATACGTCTACCCGCTCACGAACAACCAGACATTCACCTGCTACGTTCGGGACCAGGACAACAACCAACTACAGTATTACAGCACCGGCTCGCTGACGGCAGGCCAGTGGACTCGCATTTCAACAACCTTCACCACGGGGGCGGGGGACACCGGACTCTCGTTTGAGTTCGGACAGAGCGACGGGACCGCGAACACATGGTACGTCGATGGCGTCATGCTGGAAACGGGTTCCAGCGCATCGACGTGGGTCAACTATTCATCCGGCCCGACTACCCATGACCTAGCGGGGACCATTGCCGCTACCGCGACAGTCAGCGGCACGTTGTACCGCGCAGGCATTCCTGCCTACGTCAGCAACGGCGGGATCGCAGCGATCAACGAGAACAGCTCTCTCGGCGTCGCTCATCCGGCATCCATCGTCAAGGATGACATCCTCATTCTGCAGCTTCTCAGCGGCGCCGTAGACAATCACAACTCGATCACCGACTGGACGAAGGTTCAGGAGGTGGACGAATCCACGAACGAAACCGCATCGTGGTATTGGAAGCGGGCGACCGGCTCGGAGACGGGGAATCTAACCTGTACCCGGTCATCATCCACGGGTCCGTTCTTCGGTGTCATGTCCCGGTGGGAGGGATGCGTCCGCTCGGGCACTCCATACGAGGGGGCCGCATACACCAGCGGGCGGTCGAACTCGTTCTCGTCCTCGTCGATCACGCCGACTGCCAACAACCGGAGGATCGTCTGCCTCTGCAACGTTGAGGACGACACCGCACTCGGTACTCTCGCAGGCGGGAACTACGCCGAGAACTTCGAGGTCAACCTCGGCACCGGCACGGACGGCGCGTTCTCTGTCAACAGCTTCGCGCAGACGACGGCGGCGAACGAGCCAGCTCGCGCCGGTACTATCGGCGGAACCGACTCGTGGGTCACGTTCACCTTCGCTCTGATCGGGATTACCGCACCAGTAACCAGGACGCTCGCCGGGTCAATCGCCGCTACCGGGACAGTCACCGGGGCGATCAAGCTCAAGCAGAAGCTCGCCGGATCAATTGCTGCAGCGGCGACCGTTTCTGGCGATCTCAAGCCTGCGGCTCAGGTGTACGGACTCGCCGGAGCCATCGCGGGTCAAGCGTCCTGCTCGGGCGATCTCAAGCGGAAGGCGGCGCTCGCTGGTTCGATTGCAGCGCAGAGCGCAGTGGTCGGCTCACTGGCGTCTACGGCTCACTGGGAGATCGGCGCGTTCATCTACAACCCGGTGCAGACGCTCGCTGGGTCAATCGCAGCAACCTCCGCGCTCTCTGGCTCGCTGAGTACGGCGAAAACCCTTGCCGGGACCGTCGCGGCGAATGCAACGGTAACTGCCGACGTGAAGCCGATCCGAAAGCTGGTCGGCTCCATCCTCGCTCAAGCCGCGGCGGTCGGGACGCTAGCGATCACCACGACGCTCTCTGGCACGATTGCCTCGGCGTCGTCGCTGAGCGGCACCCCCCACCAGACCGATCGGCTCCAGGGTGACATCGCGGCATCCAGCACAGTTAGCGGGAACGTCGCCGTCAGGAAAGCCCTCGCCGGGACCGTCGCGGCATCCAGTGTTGTCACTGGCGATCTGCTAGTTGATCGGAGCCTCGCCGGGGCGATCGCCGCGCAGTCCGCAGCTTCCGGTCAATTGTTCCTCACGCAGAAGGTTGCTGGAGCCATCGCCGGGACCTCCGCACTTTCCGGCGACCTGTTGGTGACGCGAAAGCTGGCTGGCACAATCGGCGGCGCGTCGGCGGTCGCTGGCGACCTTGAAATCAGCTCTCAGACCTACGATCTTGCCGGGACCATCGCCGGGACCAGCGCTGCCGCTGGAGACTTGCTCGTCTATCGGAAGCTCGCTGGAACCATCGCGGCAACGAGTGCAGCAACCGGGGATCTACTCGTCACGCGGCATCTCGCCGGGGCGATCTCCGGGCAGTCCGCAGTAGTCGGCGCTCTCGCCACGAAGCAACGCTGTGCAGGAACGATTGCTGCCACGAGTGCTGCCACTGCTGCGCTCCGCCAGACCTGCAGGCTCGGCGGTGCGCTGGCGGCTCAGGGAGCCGTCGCCGGTCAGCTCCGCATCCCGAAATGGGAAATCGGCGCGTTCATCTACGATCCGGTCAAACCACTGGCGGGGTCCGTCGCCGCTTCAAGTGCCCTGGTCGGCGACCTCAAGGGACAGCGACTCCTCGCGGGGTCGATCTCCGGGCAGTCCGCCGTCGCTGGCGCGATCACCTCTCAGCGGCAGTTGAGCGGAGCTATCGCCGGGACATCGGCTCTGACCGGCGCGGTCGAGCTAACGCAACGGCTTGCTGGCGCGATCGCGGCGCAGTCTGAGCTGACCGGCAATTTGATGACTGAGGAAGCGGCATGGCCGCTCGTCGGTCACGTCGAAGCGCAGGCGTCACTCAGCGGTGGGCTGGCTCTCCAGCAGACACTCGCCGGAGCCATCGCCGCCCAGTCAACGACCGCCGGGAATCTGCTCCCGAATCGGCAGCTTGCCGGAGCGATTGCCGGAACGTCCGCTCTGACCGGGAACCTCCTGGCGTCGCGGCAGCTCGCCGGAGTCCTCGCCGCCCAGTCGGCGTTGAGCGGATCGGCGCATCTGACACTCGCCCTGAACGGCTCGATCGCAGGTCAGTCCGGGCTCATCGGCAATCTGATGACTTCCGAGGCGGCATGGCCCCTCGGCGGGACGATCGCGGCCCAGTCCGCGCTCGCCGGGACGCTCGCTCAGCAGCAGCGGCTCGCCGGAACCATCGCTTCTGCCGCCGCCGCCGAGGGGACGATCCACCTCCGGATGCCGGTCGCTGGTCAGATCGCCGCCACCTCAGCGGCGACCGGGGATCTGGAGGTCGATCGGAAGCTGGCGGGAGCGATCGCCGCGACCGCCTCGGTGACTGCTGACCTGCTCCCGGTTCGACAGCTCGCGGGCGCGGTTGCGGCTCAGTCCACCGTCGCCGGGGCGGTTGACCTGACGCTCAAGCTGGCGGGCGAGATCGCCGCAGGGGCGACCGCGACCGGGACGCTTCAGCTGACGCAAAGTCTCGCCGGGGCGATCGGCGCCCAGGCGTCCCTCAGCGGCCTGCTCATGACAGATGAGGCGGCGTGGCCCCTCGTCGGGCAGATCGCCGCGGCTTCAACCGTCTCCGGCACCCTGAAGGCGACCCGACCCCTTGCCGGTCAGATCGCGGCAACCGGCGCCGCAACGGGTCAGCTCCTCCAGGCGCGGTCGCTCGCGGGGCAGATTGCCGCGCAGTCCGCCGTGACAGGCGACCTGGAAGCTGTCCGGCGGCTCGCGGGGGCGATTTCGGCGCAATCCGCCCTAAACGCCGATCTGACGCTTGTGGAGGCTGAGTGGGTCCTCTCAGGCGCGGTCCAGGCGTCCGCGCAGCTGCAGGGGGCGCTGTGCGTGAAATTCGCCCTATCGGGCGCGATCTCCGCGCAGTCGGCGCTCTCCGGGAACATCTCCGGCGCGTCTGACCTGACTGGGGCGATTTCGGCGCAATCCGTTCTGGTCGGGAACCTGACGGTGGTCGAGGCGGTTTGGCCGCTCGCCGGACAGGCGGCGGGAACCTCCGGGCTCGCCGGGGACCTGCTCGTCACCCGACAGCTGAGCGGGGTCGTCGGCGGGACCGGAGCCGTCGCCGGGACCCTGACCTCGACGATGGTCCTGAGCGGTGGAATCGCCGCACAGTCGGTGGTCTCCGGGAACCTCACCCCATCCGGCGCCATTCGTCTGCGCTGGGGTTGGATCACGGGGACCACGGCGCCCTGGATCATCGGCACGACCGCGCCGCCGGTCATCGCTTCGATCCGACACGACATGGAGACCTAACATGAAGAAGCAGAACATCTTCCGCCGCAGGGGCGATACCACTCCCGTCATGCTGAGCGTGAAGGACTACCTCGGGGAGGCGGTGGACATCACCGGCGCGACGTTCAAGCTGACCGTGAACTCGGAGGAGTTCCCCTCGGGAACGACCAACCAGAAGTTCCAGGCGGTCGGCTCCATCGTCAGCGCTCCGGACGGGACCGTGACCTTCCCGATCGGAACCGCGGACTCTGCCTCCGCCGGGGAGTTCTACTACGACGTCCAGATGACCGACGCGACCTCGAAGATCGAAACCATCGCAGCCGGTCGGTTCATCCTCACCCAGGACATTACGAAGACCTAAAAGGGGGGCGGACATGAAGGCTCAGATTTTCATCGACGAGATCATCTGGAACTACTGCGGCATCAGGTGGGCGAAGGAGGCTGGAGCGGTCGGTCGGGTGACTTTCAAGTGGCCTGCTCTGGCGGTGGTCGGGGCGCTCCTCCTACTGGCTGGTTTCCTGGCGGGGTGAAGCGGCAGATCATCATCTTGGGGGGATTTATGGCTGAAACACCTGAGCCGGGGACGTTCCGGAAGATGATGTCGGACATGGGTGGGCGGACCTTCCTGCTCGTGACCGTGTTCTCCGTCACGGTAGTCGGGCTCGCGACGCTGCTGATCTTCAAGCAGGGAGAATTCCAGCCGGAACACTGGCTGGACGCCCTGAAGTGGTGCGTCACCCTGATTTCCGTTCTGCTCGGGAAGCGGGTCGCCGAGGAAATCGGGTCCTCATTCGGCAAGGTGAAGGGGGATGACTCCGGCTGAGGCGCCGGTGGCGCTCGAAGATCTGCTCGACGCTGCGCGAGCCGCCGCGGAAGCAGACCCCGGGGACGTCTACCGGCGCCGAGTGGCGGTCGCGATGGCTGGGGAGATCGAGGGGGCGCTGAGGAGGCTGAAATGGTCAGAGGCGGGGGACCAGGAGTCAGGGGGAGAACCCCGGGGATCCGACGGGCGCTGAAGGCGCTCGCGAAGCGCCGGACGCAGAACCTCCGGAGGGTCGCCCGCGGGGAGAAGCCGATCGTCGCCGGGAAGAAGGTCTCGGCGAAGTCGATCGGTCTGACGAAGACGAAGGCGAAGACTCGGCTCGCCGATCGTCGGAAGAGGGGGAAAAGCTGATGAATCCGCGCTACATCGGATGGGCCGGGGGCGCCATCATTATCCTGGCGCTCGTCGGCGGGGCGCTCTGGCAAGCCAACCGCCTGATCGCCATCGGGGTCGAAAACGGCGAGTTGAAGGCTCGGGTCGCCGACCTGGAGCAGGCGCTCGCCGCCCAGCAGACCACCTGCAGGGAGGTGATCGCCGACCTGGAGGAGGGCGTCGCCTACTGTGAGGAGCGGGTCTCCACCGCCGAGGGGATCGGCGAGATCTGGAAACGGAAGTACGATGAACTCTCCGGGCGACCCCCTACCGTGGTGCGGGTCCCGGTCGAGATCCACGAGACCGAATGCGCTGCAGCGCTGGTCGAGGCGCAGATCGAGGTCGGAGCGGTGGTCGCCGCGATGGTGGAGGAGGTCCGTGATGGAGGAATCTAGGCGTGAGCTGCTGCTCATCACCCTGATCGGGCTCGCCGGGGCGGTGATCCTCATCCTCCTGCTCACCGGCTGTCAGTCCGCGGCGCCGGAACCCTGCATCCCGACCGTGATCCAGGGGCCCCCGCGGGAAATCACGATCGTCATGCCGGAGGCGAAGGTCTCCCCGGCGCCGGAGCTGGAATCCCTCGCCTGGACCGGCGAGCAGATCAAATATGACACGATCGGATACATCACGGCGCTGTGGGAGGATATCCAGGATCTCGCGGCGGTCTGGATCGCCGACCACGCGGAACTCGTCCGGCTGAACGCGGCGCGGGCCGCGGCGCTCGCCGACGGCGCGATTGAGCCCACCGACCATGACTGAAACCGTGATTCTCCCCAGCCGCCCGAGCCGGATCCGCCGGACGCCGATCCGGCGATCGCCGCCTGGACCGAATTCGACCGATTCGCCGATCTGGAAAATGAGGCGATTTCGCGGATCGCGGTTTCGGTCGTTTTCGACGCCATCGAAAAAACCGCCTGGATCGAAGCCTGAGATCAGTCTCAACGCCCACCTGCAGTTGAGACTGAGAGCCCTGAGTCTCGCCTGAAATTTGCTGAGACGGGGTATATATATATAGATATAGGGGATGGGTGAGGTGACATGCCGCACCAGGATTGACCCCCCGGCGGGGGCCCGGCCCCCCGCCGCGACCCCGCTGGAAAAGTTTTCGGCCCCGGTGAAACTTCGTCGCAGATTCGACCCCCGCAATCCCGCGAAAAGGCCCGTCGCCATTGCGTTTTCGGGGCCCGTACTATAATACGCGCTTTTTGCGCGAAACGCCACAGGTCATCCTGGCGCGACTGCGGGCCGGTTTCGGGGGATCTTCAGGGGCGAAAATCGGGCCCCCGGGGCCCCCTGGGGGCTGGCATGAAAAATGCCTGTGGGGGCTGGTGCCATTGCATCGCCCGGCCCCGGCCCCCGGCCCCGGCCCCGGCCCCGACCCCCCGGGGCCCGGCCCCCGGCCCCGGCCCGCGGCCCCCGGCCCGACCCCCCGGGGCCCGGCCCCCGGCCCCG
>Ga0105097_10000134_pt1 | contig 29344 bp, 40 predicted proteins | sample PPLLak12cMay2015_FD_87035 | JGI IMG/M metagenome (GOLD analysis project Ga0105097, IMG submission 87035) | Freshwater sediment microbial communities from Prairie Pothole Lake near Jamestown, North Dakota, USA - PPLs Lake P7 Core (1) Depth... | ecosystem: Environmental > Aquatic > Freshwater >...
CATTTGTGGTTATATTATGATGATACGTTATACCATAAAATTTAATGAAAGACACCGAGATACGCGAATTAGCGTACTATACGACTTGACCCAATTATTACACGGGGAATTAAAGCTCATATGTTTCTGTGTTGTTTTCATCTTGTTATAAATATATCGTTTTTTGTTAAAATCTTAATTATGGTACAAATATAGTCAAACTTTTTCATTTGACAAGTATTATTTTTTATTTTGTTGAATATCTTTCTTCTTCTTCGTCTCTAAATCTCTGTAATAATACACAATATTCTTCGGAGTTAATAAACTCAATGTGCATCTCTTCTAATGTTTCATCCATACATTAATTATAGATCTTTAATTTTGAAGAATCAATCTTTAACCAATATTTTTAATTGCCGCCTTTGACACTTGTTTAACTGAAGTATATATTCCAGTGTCTGATTGAATATTATTACGGATTTTTTCTTCAACTTTCTTTTCACCTTGTTCCATTGCGGTTTTAATCCATTTTTGAACAGTTGGGTTTTCGGAGGTCTGAGTAATATAAGCCTTAAGTTCCGTTTTCAACGCCTTAGTATTATCCAATAGGGTTTTTAAAGCACTTTCCTCAAGAGCCGTAAATTTTGGGGCTTTGGACGCAAGTTTAGTTGCAAGACCTTCAAGTGTTGTAGTCGCAATTGCTTTAACACTTGGGATTTTAGAAATCATAGGTAATAATGACAACCCTAATGTGATTGCCGCTTCAGTATTTTTACCCTCAGCAAAATAAACCGCACTATTTACGGTACCAATACCAGCAGCTAAGAATGGTCCAACAACAGGAACAAACAATGATGCGATCTGTAATCCATCTAATATCGTATGTGTTCTTTCTGGTGTTAACCATCCTCCCCCTTTACATTTAGGTTGTGGTAATGAATTCATATAGTTAGAAATTGCATTAACATTATATGATTTATACCATCCCTCCATAAATCGCATAACACCATCAGGGAAGTATTCGGTACTTAACCCACCAGTTGCAGACATTTTATTAGTACCTCCAGCATTAACATCGTTAATTAATTTGGTGTAATTAAATATAAAATCCGTTAAAATAAAATTGGCATACAATTCTTTATCTTTTACTTTACCCCCTTCAACTTGTTCTTCTTTTGCTTTAATAATCCCCTCTAATAATGATCCAGGATCTGATGATAACTTAATTGCGGTATTGTACCCATAATTGGCGAATTTTTTATGAGGCATAGTTGCAAATATACCAATATTTAAACATGAAGACGTTCCAGCACCAACTGAGTTGTTAAACTTATCGTTAATTGTTTTAATACTTTGGAGAGCACTTAAATTAAAATGGTGAGATTGATTAACCGGTGTTGCTGGCAGATTATCTGTTATTAACCCTAGACCTGATAAATATTTTTTATTTTTTAAATAATCAACACTTTTAACATAAGATACCCTAACCCCATTAGCATCCTTATATATACTTGTTTTTTTATAATCCTCATCGGATTCTTTTTCTTTTTTTAATGCCGCCTGATCCGCCCACTTATCAGCATTTCTCATAACATATATATCACCATATGCCTTATAACACAAATTTTTAGATAACTGACCTGATAGAATTTTTTTATCATCAACATACCAAGATTTTGAAGATGCGTTCCAAAATTTTCCAGCATTTTCACCTTTACACCAAAAAATCGTAGAATATGTGAGTTTATCACCAGACATTCTGTCAACAGAAACCCAATATTTTTCACCACCATCATCCATCACTTTGGGATCACCAATTTGATGTGAGGTAAATTTAGTGCCTTTAGGTATTTTTAGATCTCCACCAAATGTTGAGTCACTTGATAAAGTCCATTCATTTTGAGTAACATATGTCGCATTTTTGGGTACTACCGTTTGGTCAACTTTTTTTTGTTGTTCAAAAATTTTAATATATTGACTTTCAGTTATTAGAATTTCCATTTTTTAAATTACTATATATTATAAATATACGGTAATCTAAAAATGGTGAATTGTGATCCCGGAAAGATTCGAACTTTCAACCGTCGCCTTAGAAGGGCGATGCTCTATCCAGTTGAGCTACGGGACCAAATTGTTAAAGTTTTTTAACTTCATATTTATGACCTGAATCGGAATTGGTTTCAAAGATTTCTTTCATTTTAATTGCCTCTTCTTCAGTTTCAAACTCCCAAACCTCAGTATCACTATTTAAAAGTATTACAGGGACTTTCCTACTCATAGGACTTGAATTCATTTTAACGTGTTTAATTATTACATACATATGACAAATATATATACTATTTTTTGGATTATCAATAGGTATAAAACAAAATAGGAACCTGAGTTCCTAAATTGCTAGATAATAAACACCTCCCTTCCTTTTGATGGTTTATCCTCATCCAACCACTACGTCAGATAAGCATCTTCGGTTATTTTCTCAATCCTTTAATATCCTTTAAGATTGATTCAACCATAACATCTTTTCTTTTAGTCTTAATTGCTTCCGTCATATGTCTTTTAACTTTAGAGTTAATTGACTCATTAACGGCTCTATAACAATTTTCTGTACCAAAGTTTCTATCAATATATCGTGAGTTAATAGTTACATTAAATACTGGTTTACCTTGGATTAATCTTTGTATTTCATTCCAACCTAAATTTCTATTTATTAATGGTCTAAACAATTGTTTATCAGGCGCTACTTTAGTTTTAAAATCACTTTTAAGATCATATGACTTTATTTTGTCTTTAAATATATCACCAACTTTTGTTCTGGCATTCATACTATTAAATCCACCTGTTCTATGACAATAACATAAATCACTTTTTTGTTTATCAATTTTTGTTTGATCTGTTGTTACATCTTGTAATCCTGATATTAAATAATCAACTAACATTGTTACTGAATTTGAACAATCTGGTTTTGACTCTTCTTCTTTCTTTAATTCTGAAGTTGCCGTAGATTCAGGTTTTGGACCACTAACAGACGTTGATTCAGGAGATGAAACCGATTTATCAGGTAATGCCTGGCCTATAGATTGTTTGCCTTGAGATTCTACAGAATCACTAACAACTTTATCAATTCTAACACATTCTTTAGGTATTGTAATTAATATCTTTTTGATTTGATTTAAGTATGATTCTTCAGTTTCATCTAAAACCGCATCATAATTATTCATCTGTTTATCAAAATCATCAAGAACTAGTTTTAATTTCTTTTGATTATTAACGTTACAAACTTCTTCAGGTAACATACCTTCTAAAAGATTTTTATTTTTAGTAAACTCAGCAATTTTTTGTGTTTTAGCAATATCAAGCCTTTTTGAAGATGTGTACTTAATTAATTTATCCATTAATTGATTTAATTCATCTTTTTTTGGTGTCATTATTTTTTCTGTCTCAACTTTAACATCAATTGTTTTTGGTGTGGTTGTTGATTTAGTTGTTGTAGTTGAAGTACCTGTACCACCACCTTTAGTTGATGTAGATGCAATGTCAGTTCCTTTTATTGTTGGATCTGGCGATGAATGTTTTGTAAGTGTTACAACCTGCTCAGATATTCTACGTTTTAATATTTTTTTAATTGTCTCCGTAACCAAATCATCAGAATCGTATGATACAGTTTTTTGTGACGGTGCCCATCTACCCGCATTTATAGTTAAAATATCAACATTATCGTTGTCATCAAAACCTGCGGTAAGAATACTAACTTGACCAGGGATATCTGGGGTATTTGGATTTATTGTGTGTAAAACAATATAATCATATGTTTCAAAACTCTTTAATAATTCATCTTTAATTTCCGGTGATACCCAATTAACTTCGTTTCGTGTTATCTTTTCTTTTTTATCTGTGGTTCTGTTTTTCTTATATACATAATAAGTTTTTTTATCATCTATATTAGTTAGTATGGTTCCGTATGTGGTAATTCTACGAGTATCTATAAGATCTTTCCAATACGCTTTCTGTTCATCAATACCAAATGGTTTTTGTTGTTCTCCTTCTGGTGATGTACCTGAACAGATTTTACTAACATCTTCTTTTGTGAAAGTTTTTTTACCTGTTTTTGACATTAACGCATCCTCCGTCTTTGACCAAAATTGACCATCAACAGTTGTTCCAAGACATCCTTGAACTTTTTTAATAATTCCTTCAGTATCCGTACATCCTTTACTGTATGATCCTCCCGTACAATCTCTGTATCTACCACCAGGTGTTATAACAACAGGATCTGGCGTTGTTGTTGTTTTTTTCTTAACAAAATAAATAATTTTATTATTTGCTTTACACGTATATTCGTTTTTATCAAACTTATCGGCACTTGATATGTCATGTTGTTCTTTACTTACTCGTTTCCACTCTCTGTCTGTGCGATATTTAATCTCCCTTTTACATAGATCGTAAGTGTTACTTGAACAGGTACCACCACAATTAGAGTCAGTAAATCTACCATTTACGTCTTCAACACAACTTCCATTTTTACAAGCATATTTTTTTGTGGAAGATGATGAACAGGTACCACCACAATTAGAGTCAGTAAATCTACCATTTACGTCTTCAACACAACTTCCATTTTTACAACTATATTTCGCCATTGAATTATTTATTTATTATTTTAGTTAAAAGTTCCGTTTGAATATATTGCTTGTCTATCTGTATTTGTTTTATCTCTATACCAAAGACCATTAAAATCCGGCATAGTATATTCGTTATCGGAAACCCAATCTAAAAATCCGTCGGAATCGTTTGTATATTCTTTAGTATTTGATGGTGTTGTTGCTCCTTTTTTGTTGAAATTCTCATCATACACATCAATATGTCCATCATTAAATTTAATTTCATATGAAGTTTTATTAGTATTCGGACTTACTTTTTCTGTAACACTCTTTGGTATTTTGGAATCGTCTCCAGAATCAAAATCATCACACCCAATTCCACTTGATTCAATAATTTTTTTCTGTATTGATAAATCTAAATCGTTAAATGTTATAATATTTTCTTTCCAACAATATAATGGAGAACCTTTAGTCATACCTCCAGACATATATACTTGATATATATTATATCCAACATAACCAATACCACTGACTAAAATAAGACTTGAAAGTGCAATCCAGTGTTTTTTCCAAAAAGTCAAAAGTGCCCCTACTGGCGTAGTAACCATCTCAACTAAAAGTTTTGCTATACCAGGACCATAACCAAGAGTTTTTGTCCATACTTTAAGTTTATCTGCGAATCTTTTAGGGTCAGACCCAAATTGATCAATTAATGCTTTCCTTATCTTTTCCAAATCTCTTTCAGAAGCATTTTTTATTTTGTTTGCGTAATACGTAAAAAACTCATCCCCAGGGTTTCTTGGCATTGGTACTCCATCAGCACTTTTAGGAACTTTTCCTTTGGAATATGCTTGATTATAGGCCATTTGCATCTGTGCTTTTGCAGTTTCCTCATCCATATTCAAAGATTTCGTTTCTATAGTTGCGTTGTCAACACTACCAACGGATTTACCGGCAGATGGGTTATTAATTATTTTTAACTTATCTCTTAACACGGATATACGAACATTAACAATCTCATCATAAATTTTAGAATATCCAATAGGTGGTTCTCCTAAACCAGATTTAAATGATTCTTCAAACTCATTTAAAGCCTCGTCAATGGTCCTATATTGACCATTAGCGTAATCCGATTCAATTTTATTGTATGCAGATAAAACTGTGTTTTTAGCTTCTGTTGATTTCTTCCAAATATTACTTGCAATCTTTTCAATTACCGAACTATCCATTTTTTCTAATATTTTCGAAAAAGCAACTCCTTTATCTGCTGATTTCGTATAAAGATCTAACATCTTATTTAATTCATTATCCGTAACACTAGCATGAAACCCACCAAATTTTCTAAATTTAGAGGTTTGTTTAACTCCACCAACAAAGAAATCGTCAACATTCTTTGTAAGGTATTTTACGATATCATCCCCAATGCCTTCAGTTAGTAATGTTTTTGTTGTTGAGATTCCCATAATCTCATGTATTCTATGTAATTCCTCTAAAATTAAATTTTTCATAATTCATTATTTTTATTATAAATATCCCACATAAGTTAAATGTTTTTAATTAATTTCAATTTAACTTATTTATTAAAAATAGTTCTTTTTGTGTTTATTTTTTGTTGTGGTGTTAATAATTCCGCCGATTTCAATACTTCAGTAACTTTTGTTCCTAAATCTTTATATTTTTTATATGTTTCATAATCAACAGGATCCCAAACATTTCTCCTTGGTGACCATTTAAAAAAATTATATTGATCACTATTCAATGAATATGGGTCAATTTTTTTAATTGGTAATTTTAATGATCCATTTTGTTTTGAATTTTTTAAATAATTAAGTGTAATGTTATCTAACACACCTGTAGGTTTCATTTGCCCTAAATCCCCTTCAACCGTTAAATCTGATTGGAATTTTTTTATAAGATCTTCCATTCGTTTATCGTAGATTCCATTAACCCCTTCATCCCCTAACATTTTATCATATCCATTAAATTTCCATCTATCTTGTATTATTTTTTGTAATTCACTAACAGAATTTCCCGACATTCCCACCCATATCATATCGGCAGAATTCTCAACATCATTTAACGATGGTGTGGATAATCCTTCATATTTAATATCATAAATAATTTTATTGGTTGGGTTATTACGGTTATACGATTTTCTAGCGGCAGTTAATACCGACATTGTGTCTAACATTGCTTTTTCATTAAAATTAACTAACCCTCCTTCACCACTTAAAAGACTTCCTAACTCTTGTTCCGCCTTTTCGGCCAATTCGTTTTTAAAATCTTCAGGTAATGGTTTATCTTTTAACATATAGTAAAGTTTTCTTATGTCGGAATTTTGCCTATCTTCGTCTCTACCATATAATGCCAAATATAATTCATCAAAACCATATGTTGATGCACCTAACTGAAACACTAAAGTCGGGAATTTACCGACTTTATTATAAAGATAAGTCACCAAATTAAAAACATCTTTTAAAGGTGCTTTTGATTTTTTTACAACATTAACCAAATTAGTTTTAATGTTATTATTAATTCTTGAGTTTACCGCAACCTCAATCACTTTTGAATTTGACGCCAATTCCTTCTCAATTTTTCCTAATTTAATTGATTCTTCAGCGGTTAAAGTTTTTGATGCCTTCTTCTTTAACAACTGTTCTAAACCTTCTTTACCACCAACTTCAACAAAGTTAGTTGCCTTTCTTAATAATGATAATGCTTCACCACCAGGAATTAAACTTAAGGCCATCATCATACCCCCCATATATTTATCACCACCGGCATAATATGCCGAAGCGTCTAACACTCCCGATATTGTTGATCCAATCATAAGATTTGCCGCTAACGCACCTGCGGTTGTACTACCACCAACTACCATTGTTGTGGCACCAAAGGCTTGTGCTAACACCGCAGATTCTGTTCCCGCAAGAAATGTTGTAGATACAACCCCAGCGGACGCACCCATTGTGAGTACCATTGACGCAATTGCTAATCCTATTTCGGCAACAGTTGCTGCCGCGTGTGCGTAATCTTCATACGAGTGTTCTGTGGTTGTTTGTGTTGATGAGATAACACTACTAATATTATCCACATTCCCCATTCCCCACATACCAATAGTATTAATATTTAAATTATCCATATAACGACAACCACACATTCTATCTGCCTTCTCAGAAAACCAATTTCCTTTAAACTTCCAATCTTCATAAACCCATAAACCACCATTATCTTGACATATTTCAGATAAAGATATGTAATATGTTATTACATTACCAAAAGAACCTGAAGTCTCACCATTTTTAACGGTTCTACTACCAGAAATATATGTTGGTGACCCTGGAGGTAATTTTACCACCTCACCTTCTTTAAATTTAAGAGTTTTAGATACTGGTTTACAATATTGGGGTATTAATGTGTTTTGATTTTTTAATAACTCATTCCATTCACCAATTTCTTTTATTGGTGTATATATTGCGGTTGTCAAAGAACTTTTAAATGCGTCTTGTCTTGCAATATTACCTTGATATGTGTTAGACAATCCTCCGGTTTCAGTATCCCCATAAATTCTTGTTTTTGTTTCCCAATCCATATTTGCTGCTGGATTTGATGAAGAATTTGCATATTGTAATAAAGGTTTAGCGTTAGATTCAATATTTTTAGTAACCTTATTAATCTCCTCTTGACTAAAAGGTTTTGGGTAAGGAAATACATTATTATTTAAATCCCAACCTAAATAATAGTAATTTGCAGCCTGGTAGGTAGTAAACCATTTTGACCCAGGTTTTCCAGGTGCGGTATTATATGCCTTACTCATTTTTGATTGTGATGGTAAAGGTACTTCACCATTATAACCAGATGGATTATCCACATTAATTATCTCATAAATTGGATTCGTCACAAGTGTTCCAAGACTTTCAACCCGACTTTTAGCGTCTCTTTCAATTTTTGCTGACCAATCAGTTTCCATCCACCAATTTGGATTTGACTTTTGATATTGGTCTTTATTATTTGTCCAAAGAGTTTTAGTATTACCACCCCAAGATCCGTCAATAGCAATTTCTTTACTACAAGGTTTCCCACAAAGTTTTGTTGTATATAACCCGTTTGATCCTTTTTTTGGTTTTTCTTTTTCCTCAAAATACCATCTTTGGAAGTTCTTTATTTGTTTTGTTGTTGTTGGCATTTCTTGTCCCGATACTTTATAAGCAAAATCAACTCTATCTTTATCCCAATCTGGATTTGATTTCATATAATTTACTTTATGTCTATCCCAGGCTTTAATGGTATTACCACCCCAATGACCATCCACTGCAGTGTTTTTTGTACAATACTCCCACCCACATAGTATCGATTTTTTTTGTTTCTTTTTTACGTTTGTTTCTTTTGGGTTTAAATATGGTATTGATTTTTCCGCAACATCCCAAACATAAGTTTGAAATTGCATAATTTGATTCATTGTGTATGGAATTTCCTGAGCCTCCAATAATAAGGTCTTACTTGAACTTTTATTCTCATTTAAAGACATTTTTGGATCATACTTCATATTAAGAAGTATTCGTTTTAATAGTTCATCAGCATTTTTCATAACAATGTATTTCCTTTCCCTCTAACAATTTTATTAAGAGACTTCCAAGTTACCTTATCGTCAATTGTATTTGCAACACTCCTAACTAACCCTGTTTCCCATTTTGTAACAGAAGGATAACCCTCACCACCACCCGAAGGTGCTGACGCAGGACCATCATCTTGTTCCCCAATTTCACCATTATTATTATTGGTGATGGTAAATTTCTTCATTAAATATATTAATTCGTCTAAGTTTGTTTCCATATATTTATATAAATACTTGTGGATTAATAAAATTATTGTATCTTTGTATTATAACCTAATAAAAAATAGAATTATGAAAAGTCTTTTATATGTTTTAGTATCGTTTTTTTTACTTACTTCTTGTGTTAAGTACGAACAATCACCATTACTTAGTTTAAGTGGTGAATACCGAGTGGATAAAATCACTTATGAGGAAGTGGATAATACTGCTTCAAGTAACAATATGGTTTATTACCCTGGTGACTTGTATGTTAACCCAAGTGAGGTGTTTCCGATGGATTCTATTCAGGTAGGTTTTACTCGTATCTCAATGGACTACAGTATGATTAGATTCAACCCTAATAATAACGCAGATGGGTCAGTTAATTGGACTAAACAGTACACATACTACGTTCACGGTCAAACCACACAATACGATCTTGGTTATATTCAGTTTGATATTAATGGTTCTGTTAGAACTTTAAAGATTGTTGATGATGGTGCTGAGTCATTAGTATTGAGAACTACTGGTACTTGGGCAAGTGGAAATGCTGGATCTGATATGTCTGTAACAATATTTTTAACAAGAGTTGGTCCTTAATGGATCAACTCATTTAAAATAGATAATATGACAAAAGTTAAATTATGTTTTACTACCAACAACGCAGATACTGATTGGTTAGTAAAGGAGGTTAATATGGACGAAATTAATTATGGAGGTGTGATTGATAACTATATTAGAGAATTTAAACCCCAATCCAAACAATTGGACGATAAATTTGGGGATGACGATCATTTATTTTTAAATTTTAGAATGGGTAGAACCAACCCAATATTATTTAGGTTGATAGATGAGTATATGGAATCAATTTAAAATAATTCTGTCTTTGGAAGTCTTTTTGGGTTAACGATATAATATTCGTTCAGGTAATTTATTAATATTTCTTCATCTATTGTTTCAAAATCGTCAAAATCATCAAATTCTTCCTCGTCCTCATCATCAAAGATATCAAACCCCTCTTGAATTAAATTATATCCAAAACTTTCGGCATCCTCAATACTAATAATATCGTTTCTAACCTCATCTTCATCATCATTGATTAATCTGAACGAAACTTCTAATCTTCTTGTATTATCTTGAATGTAATACGATATGATTTCATTAATTTCCATTTAACCTTAAATTAACTTATATTTCTTTAAAAGAAATGTTAGTTGTAATTTTTGAATCTTTTAAACATATCCAACGACTCGTTCAACTTCTCCGTAAATTCCGGTAAAATGTCTTCATCAACCTCACCTGAAAAATCAATATCGTCAAACATATCAAACTCTTCTTCATCATCACGACTCATTAGTTCTGTTCCTTCATAATCTTCCATTCCTGGGCGAAAAGTTTTTGGTAATTTTCTAAAGTTTGCGGGATCATAATCATCATAATGTCGTTTCATTTTATGATCATCCCACCCTTCATCTAATTCGTCTTCGTCTTTACCTAACTCTCTATTTATTCTTTTAATTTCTTGAGATTCTTTATCAAACTTATCGTCATAATCTTCATCAGCATAATCATCGTAATCACCATCATCGTTTAGACCTAATGATATGTATTCAATATCCTCATCTTCAAAACGGTTTTCACCATCAATATCAACTGTTCCGTTAATTAAGTCATCCTCACCATCACCAATCATATCTAATGGTAGATCAGATTCGTTAATCCCCATATTGGTATATGGTTTAACAACACCCTTATTGGATACGGTAATTCCTTGTTTATCGTTTGCAAAGTCTTGAACATATAACGGTGTTTCATTACTTCCTTGTCCGTATTCAGTCACATAACCATCATAAATGGTTTTGTGTTGTTCTAAAATATCGTTTTTTTCTGCTTGGGTCATCCCGAAAAAATATTGTGCCATAGTTTTTGTTTTTATATAAATATCATTAATTAGTGTTTAAATATCCTCCGGCAAATTTGGTGTAAGCCATTACCATCTTTCTTGAATAAATATCCATTATTTTTTTAACCGATTCTGGTGTAATTTCCTTTTCTTCTGCTTCAAGTAGTTTCATTGCTCCTCTAATCATTTCATCTCTTGCCTGATCAGCCATTTCAACCACTTCCTCAAATGCTTCCTCATTTTTATTATCATCATAATGATGTTCGTGAGCAACTCTTTCCGAACCAAGAACAAAATAAGGTGCTGCCCCTAACATATTAACAACACCAGACTCTTTCAAACTTTTTAGGTATTTGTGTAAAAATGCGTGGTTAAAATATTTAAACAACTCTTTATTTTGTTGGAAAAAGTTTTCTTTTAAAAAACCTTTTTTAGTTGTTTCCATAACAGATTCTTCAGTCTTCTTTCTTCTACCCTTCATATCCTCTTCTCTAACCCACTTATCAACACCAGCAATAAGTGCCAATTTGGATCCATTATCCCAAGCAACATAATATTGAGTATCACCAAAAACAACACTTTTAGTCATTACAGTTCCTGGTGTTCCCATATGAACAGGAGAATACATATCATCCATTGAGATACAGATTACTCTATCCCCATTTTCCAATTCTGGATTTAAATTTAAATTTGCCATACAAATAAATATATCAATATATTTATTATTATAAATTATGAAAATAATAATCACAGAAAATCAGAATAGAGCACTACTCAATGAGGGTGTTTCGGAGTCAATCGTAAGATCTTATAGGTCAATGAAAAAATTTACCGAAAAGGTTTTAAAAGAAACACGGGACACAACAGGACTTGATTTTGAGTTCTTAATGAGTTGGGGTTCAACACTTGGTGGTCTTATGATGCCAGTATCACAATATATTGAGGGTAAACACCCTGAACTAACAAGTTTGGACATATCACTATTGATTACAGGAGCAATGGTTACTTATTACACTTCAAATAAAAAGGCATTATCAAAAATTCTTGAAACAATTAAAGAAAAAGGTTTGGTTAATGTTTTTGATGAGGTGTTAAGTGCGACATCTAATTTAAAGGACACATTCTTATCATTTGTTAGTAGTTTAAATATTACGATGGGTAAAATGGCAAATATGTTAGCATATACATTTCTTATCCCATTATTACCACAACTATATGAAATGGCTCAAACAGGGTATGATCAAAATACGGTAAATCAAATAATTAAAAGAATTTTGAGTTATGGTGCAATTATTGGATCAAGTGCAATTGTTAGGGAGTTAATAAAAAAGATTGTTAATAGATTTAGAGGTTAACCCCAATTCCCATTAATTTTTGTGTTTTAATATTTTACCGATAACAATCTCCGATTCATCATCCGTTAATCCGTGTTGTGTTTGATGTGTATCAAACCAATTTCTAACAATTTCTTCAAATGGTTTTCTTGTTAATCTTGAAAGTCTTTTAAACCCAAAGTATTGTGCATCAATTTCGTGGGGTTGTGTGTAATATTGTAAGGGTTCTTCAGGTTCCTCAACATCAAGATCATAATTACCGGTAACTCGTTGTCTTGTATGTTTTAATTCGTGAGCAATTAGTTCATTTAATTCACCAATCATATCATACATTGATTGGGACTTTTCTTCTGGATTATAAGTTATTCTAAGATTGATAGTATGTTCTTCTCTATAATAATCAGCATCCAACTCATAACCATCAATTGATTCATCAACATTTAAATCAACTTCAACGGATAATGGAACTGGTAACCCAACAAAGTTATAAACCATTTCATCACGATCCTCAAAATATTCAGGTAATTGGAATTCTCCCTCATCTTCATTTTTAAATACAATCACAATATCCCTCACTATCTGACGAATATTACCTCTCATCCTATTGTCTTCATTGATTATTTTCTTTATTGTTTCCCTGATGTTCATACTAATAAATATAACGATTATTTTTCTTGAATGTTTAAACTAAATACTTTTAAATAAATATGAAGAAAAAATTTGATTTTGAGGATATAACATTAATCCCTAAATATAGTGTGGTTGAAACCAGATCCGAATGTGACGTTACAACAAAATTTGGTGGGTTTAACTTTAAACTACCTGTGGTTCCTGCAAATATGGAAAGTATTATTGATACCTCATTGGCAATAAAACTAGTTAGGGAAGGGTATTTCTATATCTTACATAGATTTGGAACTGATGTGGTTGAATTTGTTACCGTAATGAAGGAAATGGGATTAATGACTTCCATCTCAATAGGTGTTAATGATGACTCTTATACTTTGATAGACGAACTAATATCCAAAAATCTATTTCCCGATTTTATTACAATTGATATTGCCCACGGACATTCAATAAAAATGAAAAAAATGGTTACCCACCTTAGAAAGAAAATGATGAATACGTTTATCATTGGTGGTAATGTATCAACACCTGAAGGTGTAATTGATCTTGAGAAATGGGGTTGTGATTCAGTTAAATGTGGTATTGGTGGAGGATCTGCCTGTACAACATATCATTCAACCGGATTTGGTAATCGTGGGTGGCAAGCAAATATGATTAAAGATTGTTGTGAGGTAGCAAAAAAACCAATTATTGCTGATGGGTCAATTAAAGAACATTCGGACATTGTTAAAAGTTTGGTTTTGGGTGCCGATATGGTTATGGTTGGTGGAATGTTTGCCGGGTATGAAGAATCTCCAGGAAAATTAAAACAAGTTGATAATGTTTGGTATAAAACATTTTGGGGATCAGCATCATCAGAACAAACAGGAAAAAATGAAAGAGTTGAGGGAATTAAGAAATTAGTCCCATTTAAACAAGAATCAATATTTGTTAAATTAAAATCTATTGAGGAATCGTTACAAAGTGCAATCTCTTATGGTGGAGGTAACCCTTCCAAGTTGAAATCCCTTTTGTCTGTTGATTATGTTATTGTGAAATAATTAAAGTTCTTTGATCTTTATAATTAAATCACCTGTGCCCCTAATCACTCTATGATATGTTTCAGAGGGGATGGTTATTCTGTCCCCTTCTTTTAATGTTATCGGTAATTCATTATCCATTTGGAATTTCCAACCATTACCCTTAACAACTTTAACCACACGATCACTTTCATCACGATGCCATTTAAGTTCGTGTTCGTCAATGTTCTGATCAAATTTACGTGTTTTTATTCCGTCTTTTATTGTTTGTTTGTATGGTGTATGGGATTCAACTACGTCCCTACCTAACCATCGTTTTTCATATTTAATACGGTTAAGATATGAATCGTTAGTAGAGGTACTTCCTCCTGTAATACTTGCACCTTTTAAAAAGGGAAATGTATTTCTTAAAAGTCTAATTAACGTTATTGTATTATGATTTGCAGTATCTGAAGAGTCTCTACTAAATGGATTTTCAAACACCCCCGTTAATTTAACCGTTAAATAATCAGAATATATTTCTTGACCAATAATTGCTCTATATCCAATAAAATTATCATCAGAAAATGGTCTGTATTTAGATATAAATCTATTAATCATTTTCTCAGTTTTATCTAAATATTCTTCAGTATATTTCTCTTCGTTAATTCTCATTCTTTGTTCAGGAATTAATGATTTAAGTTTAGGTATTAATTCGTTAACATATTTTTTATACTCTTCCTTTGTTTTCACATAAACATGATAACCCATTTTTTTAGTAAAAGGTATTAACATTTTTATCGCATCAATTAAATCATAACCGTGTTGTAATGATTCGTTAACTACTTTATTCCTTGGTTGGTCATCAAAAATATAGAATAGGTTTATATCGTATCTTTCATGATATCTGTTCCAAAGAAGGTATGGAACAACCCCAATAAACCCATCTTCAACATATGGTTCATAACCATTAATAAATTTTCTTATTGTGGATTCTAACACATCCACCGCTTTTTTATTTAATGTCATAATTACCAGTATCCACCATATGTTTTACCACCCCACAGGTGACCATACCTATTTATTCTACACGCCCAATAACCAGCCTTAGTCCTATCCTTTTTATCTTTACACTTATGTCTAGCGGCAAAACTTTTTCTTGCCTTAGGATTGGATACCTTGGCGGTTAAACCCCCGTGTACATCACCAAATGTGATTTTTTTAATATTTCCAGTACTTGGATTTTTAACATAAACCTTATATTTCTTCTTTCCTCCAGAATCTCTCATTGGATAACCAACCTTCACCTTCTTACCTTGATATTCAGCTTCAGATAACAATTCATCATCCTCAATCAAATAAGGACAATCCAATGAAACATATTCCCCATTCGTTAATTTAACGACATTACCAAGATCCGTTTCAATTAACCATAAATCATTCTTAGGTAAATCAATGGATCCGTTATTATATAATTCTCTAACCTCACAAACTAAATTAAAGTAACTATCCGAATATGGTCTAAAAATATTCTCGGAAATTGTTAAATTATTTTTAATGTGGTAATCCAAATTACTAGATGTTTTAATATCCTCCACAATCACCATAGATTTGGGATTATAAGTTTCATTTAAAACTTTTCTAACGATTTGTTCAATATTAATCATACTCACATATATTTATATTAATAAATACTATAAAACTTATTGTTTATTCGGTATTTATATTAAAAAGTTTTTTATTATGAAAAAATTTATAACAGAAAGAGCGATTAAGACTACATTACGTAGAATACTTAGCGAAGATGAAAAATCTAAAGTTAATAAGGGCGAAGTTAAACCAAGATGTATGCCCGAGAATGTTATCCCGTTGGATGAGATTGTTGGTGATTCAGAAGGGTATACAAAATACTCTCCAGGGGTTTCAAAAAGAAACAAAGGGGTTAATGGTATTATAGATACTTTAGGTATCCTAAATAATATTAGATTATTCAAAGATGTTAAGGATGGTGGAGAACATTTGGCATATGAAATGATGAACCATTTAAATAAGTTCCGTAATAAACATTATTATGATGAGACTAGTGGTGAATGTCATAAGTCAATGAATAAAATTATTGAGTTATATAAAGAGAACGAACACGGAAGTGAGTTAGTTAAAGATATTGAGAAAATACTTAACCTACAAGTAACCGATAATGAGTTTACACCATCTCCAAGATCTAAAGAATATTTAAAACAATGTATTAATCTTGTAAAAGGGGTTTAAGATTTTAAATTAGGACCGTTATCGTTATGGTAACATTTAAAAGGGACAATTCGCTACTGTCCCTTTATTTATGCAATAAAAAATAACCCAAAAATTAAAGTAAATAGTTTTTCACAACTTTTTTAAATATTTATAATAAAAAGGGATATGGCAACAAAGAAAGAAAATGTCACCGAAAAGAAGTATTTTTTTGGTTGGACAAACATTAAATGGGGAATTAAAGAAATCATTAACGTTTATAGCGTTAATAAATCATTTTTTTCCAAGAAGAGAGTTGAATCAGGTATTGCATTTATTATTGCACAGTGGGGCATGGTTTATTTTTTACTAAATAAAGTCAACACAATGACCACAACAGATATGGTTATGTGGGCAGGAATTGAGTTTGCAATCTCAGGATACATTATTAACCAAATTCAAAAAGAAAAAAAAGAAGATTAACCCATTATTATTTTTATTTACAATTCCCCACTCACAAGGTGGGGTTTTTTGTTTTTCATACTATTTATAAATAAAATAACTTATGGGAAGAACAATAAAATTAAATGAAACTGATTTAAGTAGAATAATTAAAAAAGTCATTAAAGAACAAGACGATCAAAAAGGTAATTTATATTCCGATATTAACGATTTAATTAATGAAAAATATTCGGACATTAACCCATCTGATGTTGTTGATGTTTTGGAAAACATATTAAGAAATTCAAAGGCAATACATCATAGAAGAAAAAATAACATTGGATCACTCACCAAGGATGATGTATTAAGGAACTTTAAACGATAATAATAATCTTTTATATAACCCACCCCATAAAGGTGGGTTTTTTTTGTTTGACTTATTAACATAAATTACCTACCATTATATTCCGTGATAAAGACGGATAATATTTCATTTTTAAGACTCAATAGATTTGAGTTTGGTGAGCAGAAAGTAACTCAATTCGTGGTATTTGAGTGTAAATGGTTGGGATCAATCATATTTTTTTATTTTCATAAATCAGATCATTCTCAAGATAGGTTTCATACCCACGCATTTAACGCATTGTCGTTTAAATTGTTTGGTGAATATGATGAACACATTTTGGATGATGAAAAGACAGGTGAGTTCCATATTGAAAGGAGGACTCAATTCTTTAAGTATTTCCCAAGAGATTCATATCATAGAATTGCAAAAAGTAATGGTTGTTGTACCATACTATTATCAGGTCCTTGGAAAAAAAGATGGAAGGAATACATAAATGGTGAAGTGGTATATTATAAATGGGGAAGAAAAAAATAAACAATATGTTTACAAAATAATAAACTAATAGTATAATTATACTTGAAACCTTGTTAATGAGGTCCGAGTGTCTGTAAGACATTTGAGTTGGAGAAAAACCAATGAATCGGAGATCAATAAACATAAAAATTAAAATAAGGAAAAATGTATCAATCAATTAATGATATGCCGTGTGCGTATGTAACTAAAAACAGACAAAGAATCAAACAATTTGATCATAATGTCTATCTAAAAGACGGATCTGAGTTTGAACTAGAACTCTATAACCCATCAAGGAAAACCGTCCTATCAAAAGTCAAAATAAATGGAACATATATCACAGGTGGGGGAATTGTCCTTCGTCCTGGTGAAAGAGTATTCTTAGAAAGGTACTTGGATGATCCTCGTAAGTTTAAATTTGAAACTTACCACGTAGATGGTTCAGTTGAAACTCAAAATGCAATTGCTGAGAATGGTGATGTGGAAATTGAGTTTTATAATGAAAAGGAATCAATACCGGCATTAAATTTAAATTATAACCCTTTTGGTTTAAATTATAACCCTTTTGGTGGTCTTCATAGTACTTATGGAACTTACTTTAACACAACTATCGGTTCAACCGATGTTAACTATAAAACAACGACAATAACAAATTTAAGTTCAAACAAAGAAAATGGTTTTAATAATCTAAAAAGTAAGAAGTTAAAAAGTGTGGAAACAGGTCGCGTTGAGAAAGGATCTAATAGTGATCAATCATTTAAAACCGTAAATAAAGAGTTTGAACACATAACAGTTTCAAAATCATACTGGAAAATACTACCAGAATCACAAAAAAAATACGAAGTTAAGGATTTAGTGTCCTATTGTTCCAATTGTGGGTCTAAACGAAAGAAAACAAGTCATAAGTTCTGTCCAACTTGTGGTGAAAAGTTCTAAATAACATAAAAACAAGGTTTCAACATTAAACCCCACCGAAAGTGGGGTTTTTTTATATCAATTATTATTCGTATCTTTGTGTTATGAGAAAGAATAATGTTAAAATAAAGGATCAAGTTAAGTTTGAACGTGTATTTGAGTATGATGATTGTACTCAGGTATGGAGATATGACAACTTAAAGACAGTTACAGGGCCATATGAGGTGGAAACTAAGTTAAAAAAACCCATAAAAAAGGTCTAATTTGGGTCATTTTACCCCCAAATTAAGGTAATTATATGGTATTTTCACCTAAAAAAACGTTATAAATCACCATTAAATGTCTTTTTATAACAAAAAAAAGGTAAAAATGACGTTTTTTTATCACTTTTACCTTAAAATTTTTAGTTTTTAGGTGATTTTACCTGTTTTTGTTAAATAATTTCTTAAATTCATCCATTTGTTTGGTTATATCCCCAATATTCATAGGTTTTATGGGCAATTTACTTGAATTTCCCATATTTTTAACCATATTAAACATTTCTTTACCATATTTCTTCCACCAAAGGTAAAAACCGATAAAACCCACTAATAATATCGCCGAAAAGACGAATAATGCGACTGCAAGTACCATAATTACTGTTTTTAATAAAAATAAAGGTAATTATGGGTATAATCAACTTATTTTAGTAGATTATAGTACTCTTTGAAGTGTTTTATACGATCTGGTAGTCCAATTGTTCCTCCATTCACTCTTTTTGTTACTTTTGTAACGATTTCATCGCTAGATCCCTGATCACAAGTACTCCACAACTTATTTGAGTCAAAAAAGAACGCTGCAGACGCTAATGGGTACTTATTTGCTACCAAATCGGGGTTAGAAACACAATCTTCACCTATAAATTTGGTAAAACTGATGTAATTTGACTTCCCTGTTAGTTGAATGAACCCTCTTCCACGGAATTTATACCCTTCTTTAGTTGATTCATCACCATTTCCCATTCTTCCACCATAAACACGAGCAGCAATCTTCTCAGGTTGTCTTGCGTAGGACTCATTTAAGTTCCCTGGGAAGTATTTACCGAATATTTTCTTCAAACCGTCAGCGGAATAGTTTAAATTCTCTGAAATCGCCTTAAAACCACCTGATTCGTGACTGCATTGGGCTAAAAAGTGAGCCAAACGTAGATTATTTGTGATATTAAACTTTTTTGCGGTGTCAGGGATCTGTAAAAGGACAGAATCAGGTATATGACCCTTTAATTTATCAATATTTAGTGTTCCACTAACACTTTCTGTAACTAATTCGGTTGTTGGGAACATTTTAGACCAACTTTTATCTCCGATTACACCATCTGAGGTTAATCCGTTGTTAGTTTGCCACTCTTTAACTGCTTTTTCAGTACCAGGACCAAACGATCCATCTGATGTTAGTCCTAATTTGGTTTGAAGTTGTTTAACTTCCTCACCTTTTGACCCTAATTTTAATAACATAGTGATTTATTTGTATTTTATTGTTGTTTATACAAATAAATACTTTAAAATAACTTATTATCTTTCTTTTTTCTATGTGAATCAATGAAAAACACCCCCAAAATAATAATGGGGGTTAATATTCCTATTAATATGTCTATATTCATCGTATAACGTTTACAATTCCGTTTATTGTTCGTCTTTCATCAGTATTAACCACACCAAACGTTGATTTCCACACGTACATTCCTTCTGGAACCACCTTTCCACCATATGTTCCGTCCCATTTCTCGTGTGAGTCGTGAGTTTCCCAAACAATCTCACCCCAACGGTTAAAAACATATAAACTAAACCCTGTTTCATCAATACCATCAAAGTTAAAACCCCAATCTTGGTTATATTCATCACCATCAGGTGTAAATGTGTTAGGTATGAACGATAACACATCACTTAAAACGGTTAAAATTCTTGATGTTGTATCTGTACACCCAAGATTGTCAGTTACCACAAGGTATATTGGGTATTGACCAACGATTCCTTCGGGGAATGTGAATGTTGAGTTGTTAGTTATACTTAATGTTGGTGTTGCATCAGGTGCATACCACCACCAATCAACAATATTACTATATGATTGATCCTGTACCATCACCGTAACCTCAAAAAACGTTGTTGGGTTAGGTGATATATTAAATTGTGCGGTAGGTAAGGGTTTTGTTTCAACAATATTGGTAAAAGTTTGAGTATATACACACCCATAGTCAGATGTTACCGACATAGTGATGTCCCACACGCCAACTGAGTCATATATGTGAGTAAAACCATTGTTTAATAGTATAGTTGTGTCCGTATTATCACCAAATTGTATGTATGAACTAACAACATTACCAATTGGTGTTGATAAATTGGTAAATACGAAATCACCAGGGATGCAATTAACAGTATCCAACGGAATCAATGATGGGGTTACCGGTATTGGGAAATTTAAATAGATATTTGAATCTACCTGACACCCATTAATGTCTTGAATTGATATTAAATAGTTTCCACCACTTAATCCGTTGATAGTATCGTTTGATATTACATTATCAATTAAATAATTGTAAGGTTGCATTCCTCCAACACCTTCCATAATCACAGATCCGTCATTTTCATTACAAGTAACATCAATTCCAATTAAAGTATCAAATAAAAGTTGTGTTGGTTGGTTTATTGTGATAGAAGAATTACCAGTACACCCATTATTATCGGTTACCACCACATTATAAGTGCCGGCACATAAATTTGTTGATGTTTGTGATGTTTGCCCGTCAGACCATAAATAATTATAGATCGGACCACCATTTATTGGTGTAACAGTTGCGGTACCATCACAATCTAAATAACAAAGAGGTTCTGTAAATGATGATATTGTGGTTTGTATATTAGGAAGTCCGGGAGATACAAAAACCGTATCGGGACCTAAACCTCCAATAGCATTACAACTAGCCCACCCGACATTACAAATTGGATAAACAAAATGACACGTATAGTTAGCACCTGCTGCTGGTGGTGTTACTGTGATTGTTGGTCCATTCCCAATTGGGGTTGGATTACCCACTTGATACCAAGTTAGTGTTGGTGTTACCACAGGTCCTGATGGTGTCCATCTCCAAGAGTCGTTATTCGTTACCCAAGCAGTTGAGTTTCTTCCCGGAACTGTGATTCCTATTGTCCCACCAGCATTATGAATACCCTCAACCGCAGTTCCTCCTTGCCAATTCACACAAGATGGTTTATTTTGTATGTGATTTTCTATAATATTTGTTGATTCATAAATAACAATATGAAATGTCCCTTGATTACTTGTGCAAGAGAACATAGGAACTCCAATCCAACTAATAGTTAATTTCTTACAAGGTGCAACCCCTGACATTTGATATCTAATTTGACCACCTAACCCTGGATGCCAATCTTGCCACGGACCCATAATACTATTCTTAGGAACTAATGCATTTCCGGTTGGTATTGATTGTGATGTGAATGTTGTGGGTTGCCCACCTGTAAAAGAAACCCAACCATTAGACCCAATATAAAATTGGGTGTATGTGTTTCCAAAAAAACAAAAATTAAACCCTATGTTAAACGGACCTTGCTGCGAATCGTCAGTCATAGATATGCTCGTTCCAGTATTAGTTTGTGCAACATAAGGTATATTTGTTACCCCATAGTTTGTGGTTTGATTTGGATTAGGTCCTCCAGGACCACACTGACTTAAATCAGCAGTTAGAGTGGTGGAACCTACCCCACAAGGTAATAGTTGATCTGCCCCAAGATATGGACAATATTGTGTAAATGATGTTGATGATATTAATACCATCAGTAAGGTTAAAATTAAATTCTTCATAGTTATGCGATAAATAGTGTTATATATTTTATATTGTTTTTATTGACGAGTTAAATTAGCAAAAGACACCCTTGTCTTAATATATTATATTGTTATATTTTCATTAGATGAAAAGACATTTAGAAATTATATTGAATAAGGTATTGAAAGAACAAAAAGATATTCTTTATGGTCCTAATTGTGATATTATTGTTAATAGTGTTGTTTGGATTAGAAGTAAAAAATCACATATGATTACAATTACAATATATACCGACAATATTGAGGAATCAGTGGAAGCCCACCCCGATGGTATAAATTTTATGGTAAGTACAGGTTGGCCTATTTTAGGTAGAAACACAAATCCAATTGTTGTTTCCACCTTAGACGTTAAACCATTAGTCCCACCACCATCTCATTCTCTCTCTCAAGATTCTAAATAAAAGATCGTTAGCCTTTTCTTCGTTATAATGTGATACCCAGTGGCATAGACTTGATTTATCAAGATCTGGTTTATCCTTCATTACCTTACGAACAGTAGAAGGGTATTTTGATAAAAACTTATCATCTTCTTCCCAAATAATGTCAATCTCCAAACGTTTACGTTTTGGCATATCCTTTACATCCTCAAATCTAAATTTTGTTTCACGGTAGTCTAAATATTCCATACTATAATATTCATTTCTAACTCTCTCAAGCAGATTTAAAACAATAGTCATATCACGATTATCGGCATCAATTCTGGTATGTCTATTTGCCGAAATAAGTTCCTTTCTTTGAAATTCTATTTTCTTTTGTAATACATCAAAAATAAATGCGTCATCCCAATCCCTTTGTTTCCAAATTGTTGGTGCCCATTTAATTAGATTATTACATCCAGTTAAAAATTCTTTCAACCAAGATGGTAGTTTTCTCCAAATGGTATTTCTTTCCCATGCGGAATCTTTTGGAATTGGTAATCTACTATATGTTTTAATATCGTCCATACAACAAAGATAGATAAAACATAATATAAAACAATATATTTGGCCAGTTTAAATGAATGTGTTATATTTGTATATACTTATTAAATATACGACGATTATGAACTCAATAGAATTAAAAGAAAAAAAAGAAAAACAATTGTACGATCAGGAATTGATTGTTGAGTCTTGGAGATCTAAATTTAAATTCTCCACAATTAGTTTAATATTCTTCACATTCATTAGTGTGGTCTACGGACTTAACCCATTTTTAGGGGTTATACCAACAATCGTATTTATCTCATTGGGTGTTATTTTTATCCAACAAACAATTAGATCTTACAATTACTTAAAAGATTCCAAAATCATGCATAACGCATTTAGATTAATGTATGATTCTATTATTAAATTAAATGATTCAGAATTTGATTAACAAAAAAAGGGACTAATGTCCCTTTTTATTATTACAATTCTTTAAATTATTTACCAGCAGTTTGACTTCCAGTTCCTGTTGCTAATTTTTGCATCTTAGTTAATTCAGGTGTTAAATATAACATCGGTTTACCTTTAGATGATTTAACCAATTTAACTGTCCCTTTATAGTTATATTGTTTTGCTTGTTTAAGGATATCATCAATTGAATTTAAAATATCATCTTCAGTCATATCTTTACTGGATAAAATATCTTCCATTTCAGATTTCATAATAGATTTATTTTCTTCTTTTTCTTTACGACCAGTACCGAAGAACCCTTCTTCCATCTCAGCAAAATCAGACTCTTCTGAACCCATTTTTGTTTCAACGATTATTCTTTGTATCAACTCAGTCAATTCACTTTCTGTTAATCTAATTACTTTTTTCATTATATTTTTTTTTAATTTCTTTATTGTTTTATAATAAATATCACCTATTTCAGTTGCGGAACAACATTTTCAGAAAAAAATGATTCTAATTCATATTCTAACCCTTCGGCAACATCTTTTAATCCATAATCTTCCTCATCATCCACGTTATAAAAATCATAATCAATTAGATAACCTTGTTTATCAGTTGCAAATGACCCAAAGTATTCTTTTCCCCTAAATTTAATCTCACCAAAATATTCAACCTCATCACCATTATTATTTTCTTCGGAAAATGTAAATTGTATTGGTTGATCTGCAAGCATCCCATTGATTACTTCACCTTCTCTTTCATCATATCGTTCTGAAGGATCAACAAACTCATCAGGTCTACCACCTTGTTTTGTATGTTCTGAATAATATTTTAAATATCTTTTTTCATCAATATTTAAAGAGTCATATCCTTTTTCTGTTATCTTATCTAAAAGACGATCCACAACTTCTTGACTTTCAACAAGTCTTCCATATTGAGATTCCGTTAATATAAATTTCATTTCTTTTTTTATTATAAATATATCTTCATTAAATAAGTTCAACACTAATCGAATCGGCATTGAATCTATATTGACCAATAACTTTCCATGCAAACTCCACAATAATGTCTTTTATTTCCATAACAATCTCCCATAATAAATCATCATAAATATATCCAGGTTCATTACTTCTTGTTAGATCATAATATTCACCGGACATTAACTCAACACCACCATCAAGTATTTCCATATCAACACTAATGTCTGGATCACGAGACCGTTGGTTACGCATTTTAAGGTTAGTTAATTCAAATGTAAAATCATAATTACCAATATTAACGTGATATATACTACCTAATTCATCTGTAGTAAAAGTTTTGTTGTTTAAATCTTCTTTAATCATACCAAACACCACGTCAACACCACCATACCACTCAACAACCCAATCATTCAACATTGAGGTACTGTGTAATCCCATAGATTTTGCCAATGCGGTATTCACCTCTGGTTTTTGTCCTTTAGATTTTTGTTTATCCCATAACTTAAACATTGAGTTCTTCATTTTTTCCGATGGAGTATAAAACAATGTTTCCCTTAAGATTTGTTTAATTTTATTACGACTTGGTGAATTCATATTAATAAATACCACAAAAACATTTTACATTACAAAAAAATATTTCTACACTTATAAAAAACAAATAAAATATGGGAAAAGTACAAAATGGTGATGTTGTAACAGTACATTACACAGGAAAATTGGAAGATGGTTCAGTTTTTGACTCATCGTTGGATGAAGGTAGAGAACCTATCACCGTTAAATTGGGTGAAGGGTCTTTAATTAAAGGATTTGAAGATGGTTTAATTGATATGGAAATCGGTGAAAAGAAGACTGTAGAAATTAACCCTGAAGAGGCATATGGTCATCCAAATGATCAAATGGTAAATGAAGTTCCAAGAACACAAGTTCCTGAAGGAGTTCAAGCTGGTGAAATGTTACAAGCAATGACACCACAAGGTCCTGTTAATGTGAAAGTTCTTGAAGTTAAGGATGAGGTAGTTATCCTTGATGCTAACCATCCGTTATCAGGAAAAAAACTAATCTTTGATTTGGAAATTATAAGTATTGGTTAAGAATCAGTGTGGGTGGGGAATTCTCCATCCACATCTACTTCTATTTGGTAACCCCATATTTGTATCAAATTGGCTCTACCATTATATTGTAGTGTATATTCTTCCGGTAATGAGTTATATAACCCACTCAAAAAATTCTCCATTTTATTGTTATATTCGTAACCAAACTCATCTTTATATTCATCATCAACTAACCCAAGCAAAAACCCTGGATTTCTATAATCTTTAAAATATTGTTTACTAGTTTCTAGCCCAAATTTTAAATGGAAACGACTTGGTGGTACATTATAGAATTTTAAAAATTTAGTAAATTCAACGATAATAACCACCCAAATATGGTATTCATTAATTTCATTAATTTCCACACCAAGAATAAAAGGAAACTTTCGTCTTAAACCTTTTGTTAATAATTCAATACCCTTTTCTTGTTTTTCGGTGATCTCCATATTCATAAATACAAAGATAAATGAATTTATTTATTTTTATGTTTAAAATAATCCCTACGATCTTTTAATACCGTACCCACGATAAATGAAACCCCTATTAGTGAAAATATTACCATATACAATATATAGGTATAAAATGTTGAAAGTGTGTTATGTGAGTATTAACAAAACATTAAAAAACCCCACCTGTTGAGGATGGGGATTTTTTAATTTAAAAATTTTAGTTTATATAATGTTGAAAACAATAATTCTAAAATAGTGTCTACTTGATTTTGTAAAAAACTATCTTTAATTGATTTTTTAAGTGATTCAATTTCTTTGGTTAAATCAGTGAAGAAGTCTATTATCTGGTCTTTTGATTTATAATTCACATTTTCATATGTTTTAACGTCCTCTAAAATACCATATTTCCCTTGGTATGACTCAATTAAACCATCATAAAGATCAACAATATTATCATAATAACCATTTAAAGCTTTATGTTCGGAATATGATTTAGTTTGTAAGTGGAAAATATGAGATTGGTCTCTAGAGTGTAATATTTTACATACCATCTCACAAAAATCACTTTTTTTAGGTGTACCTTCTTCTTCAGTATCATTTTCGGAATCATCTTCCTGTTCCATTAAACCTCTTCTTTTAATTTCTCTAAAAAGTTCTTCTTTTAATTTTTTTTCTTCCATAATAATTAATACACTTTATTAACAACTTTTAATTTTTGTCCAGGGCTAATATTCCCATTTGTTAAACCATTTAAAGATTTAATATCGTCTAATGTAATTCCAAATTTTTTGGCAATTGCCAATAATTGATCACCACTTTTAACAATATAATATCCCGTTTTTTTACCTTGTTTAACCTCTATTGGTGTTTGCTCCATTATAACCCTCTTTATGATTCTTGTAAGGTCGGATTCCGTTAATTTAATTATTCTTGCCATATTATTTTATATATAAATATCCATTAAACTGTAAAATATTGTTATGGTATTAAATTTACAATTGTTGATCTATCACCTGCAGTATAATCAAGTACTTCACCACACACATCATCGTTGTTATTGTGACACCATTCCTCAACTTTACCAAAGGCATTCTTAATTATTTGTCTATCTTTCCACTTAACCTCAAGGGGGGTTGAATTTATTATTGGTTCAATTGTGACTTTCATTTCTGGTACAATCTCAATGTATTTCTTTAATACATTTGAAAACACCACAGATTCAATCCCACGAGTTCCTTTAACGTATCCAACATTTGCCTCCGTTATAACTCGTTTTACAATACGAACCAGATCTGACTCAGTTAATTTTATAATTTTTTTCATATTTAACATTCTTCAGAGTATTCATCCCACAACGCAACAAGATCATCATAGAACTCATTGGTCATCTCAGTATTTATTTTATTATAATCGTCAATACTAATATCGGGGTTAGTTGGTCTAACTTCTTCGTCATCATCTTCATCACTATAGTCAGTATCACTCCACGGATCAAACCCAAAAAACCAACCCATACCTGTAGTGATACAAAAATCAGCATACTCATCACCATCATCAAAATTACAAGGGTCTTGCATCTCAACTTGGTTGTTTATTAAATCCCTCAATTCTTGGATCCTTCTTGCGTAATGAGTTAATTCGGATTCTTTAATAACCCTCTTTATTATTTTACTTAAATTATGTTCCATTTGGTTTTGTTTTTTATCCATATAATATGATCCGATACGTTCAAATTCAAGATCTTTTATTTTGGGGTGTGAACCAATAATTATTTTTATAACACCACCAATATATTTATCAATCTCAGCTCCAAGATTCTGTAAATCATTATCCCAATATTTCATTTGAAGAAACCTATCAACATACCCAACAACCAAATCAGTGTCCAACATATCCTCAGTAGCGTTAAAATAATCCAAGTATTTGTCTTTATCAACAAGTACACTCCAAGTATCATTATTGTATTTAGTCTTTAAACTCTTTAAATTTTTAACAAACGGATATTTTCGTTGGACTAAAGTTACTATTTTTTCAATTATTTTTTCCTTCATAACATTACCTATAAATATTCCGATTATTGTTTTACGGAACGGAATGGTATGTGGTAATTAGAATCATGATTTTCATCATAAAACGTTTTTTTTATTTCGGTATATTGGTGTTTGGAATGGATCATAATTTTACCAACCATATTTGGTAAAACATTATAAAAATATTGGTAAATATTTTTATCATCAACATCATAATAAACATCCGAATGTCCTATTCTACGAACTATAAAACGATAAATGGGTGAGAAATTATAGGGATTATAAACAGATGTATGTTCATTGAGGATATCAATATGGTAAAAACCAAATTGATAGGTAATATCTGCCGTTAGTGACGGATAACATATTTTAAATATTTTTTGAATTTGTCTTACACCTCTTTCGTGATTCATATGTAAAGTATAATGAAAAAAAATTATAATCACAAATCATCATACCATTCATCATCACATTTATTCATATCTTTATCATAAGTGTCTTTAATTAACTTCTTATAATTATCCAATAAAAATTCTTCTAAATTTTTATATTCAGATGGTGGTAGGTGTAATTCTGACTCACGATCAATAAGTTGCCATACAATTTCTTGAATATATTCAGGATAAGTATAATCGCAAATATCTTGACCAACCACATCTAAAGCTTCCATTAAAAATTCATCAATCATTTCAATTCGTCGTATAAACAAATTTTGATTTTCTGTTATTACATATTTCATATTTCTTTAATATTTTGGTTGGCGACTTTCCCAATACTCTTTTAATTCAGTATAAAAATTATTTCTAATGTAGTGGATGATTTGATTTCTTAAGGTCACATACTTACCCCCAACCACGTTAGGGATCATTTTACCAG
>Ga0105097_10000136_pt1 | contig 29239 bp, 25 predicted proteins | sample PPLLak12cMay2015_FD_87035 | JGI IMG/M metagenome (GOLD analysis project Ga0105097, IMG submission 87035) | Freshwater sediment microbial communities from Prairie Pothole Lake near Jamestown, North Dakota, USA - PPLs Lake P7 Core (1) Depth... | ecosystem: Environmental > Aquatic > Freshwater >...
GCATTTTTAACATCTAAGCTTGTGACCCACTTTTTATTATCATCGCCTAGGATTTCTGGCTTTGAACCCACACCTGGTTCATTTTCAAGTACCCAAAGATAACCTATAACGCGAAAAGACTTGCGGCTTTGACTTCCAATATCAAAATCCCACCATACCTGTCTTCTATCACCGCTCCTGCTTCTATTAGAAGGGCAATAAAATATATCAGGTGCGGAAATGTCCGCCTGTGTAATCGGGACCGAACGGATGTCTATAATGCTGCCTTCTGTATCCATGCTCATATATTTCATTATTGGTTTATATTTCCACCTGTCTGTCCCGTCAAGCCAGCCGATATCGCCAAAGACCTTGTTGTTGTTTTCGCCCGCATAACACATAAAACCTATAAGCTGCTGATGAATATTATTTGAGCAAACGGCAACCATCGCTTGGTCTCTTGCAAGCCTAAGCGCTGGCATCAGAACCGACATTAAAAGAGCAATAATGGCAATCACAACCAACAGCTCAACCAAGGTAAAACCCCTTTTTAATACATTGTAAAACTTTGAATTACCCATTACTATGCTCACCATTGATCTACTCCTTAAAAAACTCCTGATAGTCGGTTTCTTACATTTGCTAGTTGAAGGGGAAAAAATAGCCTAATTATATTTAACCACCTCAATCTAATATGTATTTTCAGAAATGCTGAATTTCTTACATAAAAAATATGATTTTTTAAGACTTTAGCAGAAATACAGAATAAAATTTGCCTAATATCTTATATTTTAATGACTTATGTAAAATAATATTTTAAGTAATTATGACAGCTTGCCCCCCAATTGCAAAGCTATTTATAGTTCAGTTGGTTTTTTTACGTTAATCGCATGGGAAATGACACCATAGCATTAGACAATCCCAAGGACGAGATGCCTTAAAGTACAGCGGATATATAAAACGTTATACTTTTATTAGATTTTTTTTAAGTCTTTGACAGTCCAACACTTATGAAATAGCAATTTTAATGAATTTTGCAGATAACGGGTTGTACGGTTGTAGCAAGGTTGTAAATTGATATCTTCGTTGTAACGTTGCCTTCATTACCGTTACTTCACGGCCATTTAACGGCACCTGATGATCTATTTATAGATATTTGAGACAATCTCTGAAGTAATTCACATTCACAAGTCGATGATATTGATTAATCAGGATTTGTAATATTCTAACATCAATCAACTTTTGATTATGTATCTCATAATAAAAGTTATAATTGACCAGAGGGAGGTTAAACACGCCTAAAAAGCCTATATCAAGAGAATATTGTTTTCCTAGCATTTTTATTTCATACGTGATTTTCTATTTCCATTAAAAATATGAACAGGTTAGAATTAGATGGACCTTAGAACATTTTGTCATTTCAAAAACAACTAAAGGAGACAAAAAATGAACCAGCTTACGCGTAGGTTCACTGCTCTGGCAAGCCTTCTTGTAATCATTAATATTATAGGCCTCATCTGGATTAGGAATGATTTGACGAGGTCCCGAAAGCAGGTGGTTCGAATAGCGTCTATCCGCCTAAGTCCTGACGTACTGAATCCCGAACGATTAATTTTGCTGTTTGACCGTCAGGTTATAGATTATGGGTTGGTCGGTAAGGATGAACAGAAACAGCTTTTCACTATCGAGCCGTCTTTGGCCGGAAGCTGGCGGTGGTCCGGGCTAGATACGCTCGAATATGACTTCAACTCACCGCCCCCGCCGGGCCGTATATACCAAATCCATCCGACAGACGAGTTTCAAGTCAGGACCGGCAAGGTAATTGGAGACGACAAAAACCTTCGTTTTGAAACAATTTCGTTGGAATTTAAAGAGTTCAGAGTATTAGCAGCGGATGACCGGGATGTTACTATTGAGCTCGTATTCAATCAGCCTGTAGAGCCTGATGACCTTCTACGTTACACCTCTTTTTACGACGATAAAAGCTCGGCTGTATTGGGTAACGTTGTCTGCCTGACAAAAAAACCTGAAGAAAAAATGGTTGTGCGATTGAGGCGGCCCGGCTCAAACAGATTAAGAATAGTATTAAGCGAAAAACTTACAGGTTATGAAGCAGAATTATCATTAAAAAATAAGGTCGAGCACAAATTAGAAATACCAACGAGTTTCTCACTGTTAAGCACTCATTTGCAACCACCCGGCCTCGAGGAAATTATTCCGGTCTATCTTGAATTCTCACAGGCTATAAACACCGAACAGGAAATTCCAAAGATAACTATCGAGCCGATTGTCGAGGACGTGAAAATTCGTCGAAATTACAGGACGCTTCAGATAAGCGGCAGGTTCGAACCGGGCGGGGATTATACTATCAAAATTCCCGGGACACTGCTGGCTTCGGACAGTCATCCTTTGGGAAAGGAGCGTTCTGTTAAGGTCAAAATTCCTGACCGCCGTGCTCGCATCGCATTTGCACAAAATTCCGGCTTATTATCGCCTTTAGGCAAATTAGAATTAGACCTAAAAACAACAAACGTCGAAGAAATCGAGCTGAAATCCTGGCGCGTTTATCAAAATAATCTGGCATCCCACCTGCGCGGAGAGGGCATAGACAGCACATCACGATTTCTATTCAACAAAAAAGCTAAAATAGCTATGTCCTATAACAAAATTCAGAAGTTGTCAGTGGGTTTGCAGGATTTGGTTCAAGGGGAGAAGGGAATCTATCATATAGAAGCAAGAGCAGCAAACAGAAAATGGACCCAAGACTCAACGATCGTGGTTATCACGGATTTAGCAATTACAGCCAAACTCGAACGTGACGGAGCGCTTGTCTGGGTGACCTCGCTAAAGACTGGCAAACCACAATCAGGTGTGCAGATTAACGGATTGACGTACAATAATCAGATGCTGGCTTCTGCAGAAACAGACGCAGCAGGCGTTGCCAAGCTCAAATATTCCAGTAATGGACCAAATGGGGATTTGTGGATTATCATAGCAGAGAAAGACGGTGACCTCAGTTACCTCAATCCTAATAATGAACAATGGGTCATCAGTGATGTTGACCAATCTGGCCGGGCATACGCAGAGAATTATGAAGTAATGCTCTATCCTGAAAGAGGCGTGTATCGTCCGGGTGATACTATTTATCTAACTGCCATTTTACGAGGGAGAACTGGTCAGATACCGCCGACATTTCCCCTCTCGATACAGATTATCCGCCCCGATGGAAAACAGATAAATGAGCTGCTGGCAAAGCCTCAGGAGAACGGGCAAGGAATATTTCAAACAGAGTATGCAACACGCAGCGATGGACAAACCGGTTGTTATCAGTTTGAGGCAGTTTTGCCCGGCTCGAAGCAGATACTTGGCTGGTGCGAGGTATTTGTCGAAGCATTTGTGCCTTTGAGGATGGAAGTAAAAGCTGAACCAACAGCCAAACGATTCGGCCCTAATGACCTGCCGGAAATACAGGTCAGCGGGAGGTATCTATGGGACCAGCCTGCAGCTGATCTTACAGTCAAAATTGAAGGAGACCTTAGAAATATAAAATTCAAGTCTGAAAAATTTCCTGATTTTTGTTTCGGAACACTTGAGAAGGAGATATCTGTTTCGATACCATCTATAAACGGACAACTGGACAATTCAGGCAAAGGCAAAATGACCATTAAGGTGCCCTCGAAAACGACACCTGACATATATCAGATTTCTCTATCAGCAACTGTTACGGAAACCGGCGGAAGGTCTGTTTCAAATAATACATCCGCAATTCTGGATTTGTTGAATTGCCACATCGGACTGCATTTAACCGGCGGGCAAGTTGTAGAGGTGAATCAGCCTATCAAAGCAGAATGGGTATGTTTAACAGGCGAAGACAAACCTGTCGTGGCTGGTGATATGGAATTGAAGCTGGTTAGCGTTGAATACGACACCGTCCTGAAGGAAGTAGATGGCAGGCAGGTCTGGGAGTCTGTAGAAAAACTAGAGGAGATAAAGAAAGAGCAGATAAGTTCATCATCTGAATCGAGAGGTTCATTCGAGGTCAATTGCCCCAGCGCAGGGATGTATCGCATTATAGCGAAAAATAATAAGACAGGCAGTATAACCCATTTGAACTTTTATGCTTCAGAGGAAAAGAGCAGCTTCCAGAGCCTCGCGATGAATCAGCCGGAGAAGCTTGAAATTGTTACAGACAAACAAATGTATCTGCCCGGCGAAACCGCACAGGTCCTGGTTAGGAGTCCCTTTGCAGGAACATTGCTTATAACACTCGAAACAGATAATGTGGTCGATTATCAAACGGCAGAGATAACGAAAAATACGGTCGAGCTTAAGGTGCCTATCGGTAAAGAGCTTCGAGGCGGGGCATATATAACTGCAACGGTTGTCCGGGCAATTGATACTGCCCAGACGAGCTGGCTACCTCATCGTGCTATGGGTATAACCAAAATCATTTTTGACCATAGCTCACAGACTATACCAGTAAAGATTTCTTCACCACAGAAAATACAGCCGGGCGAGACTCCAACTATTACCAGTGAAACTGGTATACCTACAGACTCAAACCATCCTGCAATTGTCCATATCTGGGCGGTAGATGAAGGAATATTGCTGACAAGCGAGTATCAAACGCCTGACCCAATGAACTTTTTCTTTGGACCTCGCCGCCTTGGAGTTGACTCATCAGATATCTTCTATCAGTTACTCGCAGATTATGAAAGGCCTGTTGGTATAGCCAGGATAGGTGCAGATGAAGATTATAAACGACAGAGGGCTATGGCGTCGCGCCGAAGTACGATTCCGGCACGTCAGCGTCAGGCAGCAGTGGTCTGGCGAAAAGCCACCGCAGTTGACCCAAACGGCAAGGTAACCATCGATATGAATATGCCGGATTTAATCGGACAAATGCGCCTGATGGCAGTAGCAGTTGCTAATGAACGGTATGGCAGTGCAGAACACGACCTGATTATAACTTCGCCGCTTATTGTTGAGACAAGCTGGCCTCGATTTGCTGCACCCGGTGATGAGTTTAAGGTCCCCGTCAAACTTTTCAATTCCACCGATAGCGACCTTTTCGTGCGGCTGAAAACAAAAATAACCGGGCAGATTGAAATATCTTCAGGTCTTATTCCCGATGAAATTGTGGTCAAGCCGAAAGATCCGGTCACATATTTTCTGAGTGTAAAGGCAACAGCCGTTGGTCAAGCAGATGTACAAGTCGAGTCGGAAGAGACCAGAGCAGTCGATAAGCCTTTGAGAGCAGTGAGCAAGGGTCTGATATCAATCAGACCGGCAACGGCGCTGCATAGCGAGGTACAAATAAAAACAATTACAGCAGGTGAAGAATTGAAGATAGAACCATCCAAATCCTTCATCGAGGGGACAATGCAGATGACAATTAACATCGGCCCGAAACCATCTGTTCAGCTTGGTGCTGCGATGGAAGATCTTATTGGGTATCCATACGGTTGTATTGAACAGACTACAAGCAAATTGTTTGCATTGCTCTATGCTGCTGATGTATTGCAGGATAAAGATTCCGAAGCGATTAACTCGATGGTACAGGCAGGTATTGCCAGACTATGGTCAATGCAAAATCTTAGCGGAGGTTTGAGCTACTGGCCCGGAGATTCGGAACCTTCCGAGTGGGGAACGGCATATGCTGCATGGTGCTTGATGGAGGCGCGGAGCGCAGGGCATAAAGTAGATGAAAGATTCAGCAAAGAATTAATGAAATATATCGAGAGCAGACTTAACTCAGACAGCGAAGAGGAAAATAATCTTAACAACAAGGCCCTTTTCTGCCATGTGTTAAGTGCCTTTGGTCAGCCGCCGCACGGGTGGATGAATCTGCTCTTTGAACACAAGAACCGTCTCGATACAGCTGCGCTGGCACACCTTAGCAGTGCATTCTTCGCTGCGGGCAATAAGGCAAAATCACTTGCTATATTGGCCGAGGATCTGCCGAGCACTTCTGTAGAAACTGTAACAAAAGGACAATTGACTTCTCAAGTTCATCAGGAAGCGGTGTTGCTTTCAACCCTGCTAGAAATTGACCCGAATAATCCTATGACAGCATTGCTTGCCAGCAGTTTGATGAAGGCGATGCAAAATGGACACTGGGCAAGCACTCTTGAAAACGCCGCTGCTATTGTTGCTTTGAGCCGTTATCAGATTATCACTGAAAAAGAACAATCGGATTTTAGCGGTTCGATTCGTGCAAACCAGGGTCAGGACATTCATTTTGATCACACAAAACAAGTTTCCTGCCATTTAGCTAACGTTGCAAAGCCGATTGTAATCTCATCAAGCGGAACTGGAAAAATTTATGCGGTTTTCACAACCGAGGGCTTGGCAGTGGAAGGTGTGGTTAAACCTTATAGTCGGCAAATGACGGTCCAGCGCCGATGGTTAAATAAAGAAGGAAAAGTCATTGATGCAAACATTCTGCATGTAGGCGACCTTGTACAAGTCGAGGTTGAGATTAGTTCGACGAACGGCACATCTGCAGACAACATTGCTATCGTCGATGCACTTGCGGGCGGAATGGAAATTGAAAATCCTCATCTGGCAACTTCAGCCTCAGCTGGCCAGCAAAAAGGAAATGAGCCAGACCATGTAGAATTCCTGGATGACCGGGTTGTGCTTTTTTGCAGCATAAATTCAGAGAAAAGTATTTTTAGATATTCACTGCGGGTAACAACAGCCGGCCATTTCGACCTGCCGCCAGTTCAGTCATCATGTATGTATGACCCGGCCTTTGCATTTATGGGCAAGAGTGGAGAAGTCAAAATACAAGAATGATGATGACAGAACAAAAACATAAGTCTGATTTTTATCAAAAAACAATTAGGCTCATTAAATGTATCAAACTATTAACTGCAGTATTGTTTTTGGTAATGGTTCTATCATTTGTATTATGGACTGTATTATCATTCCTGTTTCCATTTCCAAGACATAAATTGGATCAGTTGGCTGTCAGCCCTGCCGTGCTGGACATTAAAGGCCGCACAATGATTTCTCTTGTCAGTAGTGACGACCAGTGGCGTCAGCCTGTGCCTCTCGAAAGCATTTCACCATGGTTGATACAAGCTACAATAGCTACCGAAGACAAGAGATTTTTTAGACATTCGGGGGTAGATGTACTGGATGTATTGCGGGCGGCAGAACAGAACATCTTTGCCGGACGAATTGTTTCGGGTGCCAGCACACTTGATATGCAGCTTTGCAGAATGATAAACAATCGGCCTCGAACTTTTTGGTCCAAGGCGGTTGAATCATTTAGAGCGCTTCAACTGAACCAATTCAAGACTAAAGATGAAATTCTTGAACTATATCTTAATAATGCCCCTTACGGCCGCAATGTAAGAGGAGTTGAAATGGCATCTTTGTTATATTTTGCCAAGCATTCCTGTGACTTGTCGATAGGTGAAGCAGCGCTGATAGCAGGTTTGCCAAAATCGCCAAACCAGTATCGGCCCGACAAGAACTTGAAAGCAGCAATTAAACGCCGAAATACAGTTTTAACCTGTATGCTGAAAAAGAAAATGATAAGTGAACAGCAATTTAAGGATGCAAATGAAAGTCCTATTGTTATTCACAAATCCGGGAATCCACAGACAGCGCAGCACGCAGCCTGGATGGCACTTAAGCTGCGGCCGCAGGGAGGACGCACTTGTATTAACCTCGATATTCAGAAAGAAGTGGAACGCTTAGCTAATGAAAACCTTAGCAGGCTGCCCGAAAACAGCGAGATGGCAATTGTCATTATTGATATCGCTGAATCGAGGATAGCGGCAATGGTTGGTTCGGGTAAAATCGATGACCCCATCGATGGACAGGTCAACGGCATCCTGGCTCGGCGCAGCCCTGGTTCTACGCTGAAGCCTTTTATTTATGCTGCTGCTTTCGAAGCTGGAAGGCTCAACAGTGAATCTATTGTATATGATATATCTATTCATCGAGGCGGCTGGTCTCCAGCAAATTTTGACCAGACTTTCTCAGGAGAGGTTTCCGTCAGTGAGGCGTTGCAGCGTTCGCTGAATGTCCCTGCAATCCTTATAGCTGAACAAATCGGTCTTTCTCGATGCTGCGGCATCCTCGAATCAGCCGGTGTTCGACTGCCCGCTTCTTCAGAAACGAAAAGTGGATTAAGTCTGGCGGTCGGCGGAGTCGAATCAACACTTTTAGACCTGACCAATGCATATGCAACACTTGGCCGTCAGGGTATTAAAGAGGAACCGCATTTATTCCTCGATGAACCACGAAAAAAGATTCAAGCCTTTTCTCCAAATGTCTGTGCTGCCATAAATGATATTCTTTGTTCACGACATCGCTGTCCTCAAGGCATGGAAAAGTTTCGTCCCGATGAGATACCGTGGTTTATGTGGAAGACAGGAACAAGTTCTGGTAGGAGAGATGCGTGGGCAATCGGGCATAACGGCAGATATGCGATCGGTGTATGGGTGGGCCGGTTTCGAGGCACAGGAAATGTTGCTTATGTCGGTGCAGAGGCAGCCGAACCTTTACTCGCAAAATTATTTAACCACCCGATGTTTCGAACAAATATCGAACCTATGCCAGCTGCTCCAATTATTGTGAGCCATCCTCTTTTACCACCACCTGAGATCAATGAAACACTGCACATTATTATGCCACAGAATGGCGAAACATTCATTCCACTGAATGGCAAAACTATTATTCATCCAGCGGCTAACCATCAATGTAACCTTATATGGTTTCTTAACGGCAAAGTGATTGATGCTGTTAACCGTCTTGAATTAACAACCGGTAATTACGAATTGCATTGTATTGACCAGACAGGACAATATGCGACAGTTTGGTTTACAGTCCGCTGAATTGTAAAAAATTCACCTGCTGCTTCTATCGAGCCCACAGAGCCCTATACGGCCATAACCAAAACGACAAGGTCAATAAAAAATTTGAGATGTGCCCACTCTTATGATATCGCCAGCAGTGACATGCACCCCTAGCAATTATATCAGATATTAAAGCAGTTGGTCTTTTATAGAAATCCATCTGATCTACTGGATATATAAAACGTTATACTTTTATTAGAATTTTTTTAAGTCTTTGACAGTCCAACACTTATGAAATAGCAATTTTAATGAATTTTGCAGATAAAGGATTGTACGGTTGTAGTAAGGTTGTAGGCTTGAAAACAGCGCCAATACTAACAAACCAGACATATTAAACAAACAATTAAAGGACCTTTATTAACGTAACGGCCAGTCGTATCTGAACGACCTGTCTGCAAGAAAGTCAAAGAAGAAATGTGTCTCTTAATGATTGTTCCACCTTTAAAAAAGATGTACCATGGTTGATTATTAAATTACGGTTAATAGAAGGATGGATATAAAATTGTAAATATAAAAGAATCGAAGCTTGGTCAACAGGGTAAGTATCATAATTTTCGAAAGGGTAAGTTTATGAATAAAAAATCCTTAGCTTTACTGCTTGCAATCATATTTTTTGCTGGGGTAATATTAGAACCAGCTTTTTCCTGCACAAGCTTAATAGTATCCCCAAGTGCCTCGGCCGACGGCTCAGTCTTTGTTACTTACACCTGCGATGCGGAATTTCATCCCTACCTTGAGGTTATTCCCGCCGCTGATTATCCAGCCGATACTTTCGTTACAGCTGCCCGCTGGACCAGGGGTATTGAGGGAAAGGTTAAACAAGTTGCTCATACCTATGCAGTGATTGGCTCATCAAGCGCAGGTTTAATCAACGACCAGCAGGTTGCTATTGGTGAAACCACATTCGGCGGACGTCGGGAACTGCGTAACGGCGATGGCTTGCTGTCTTATCCGCACCTAATGATACTATCCCTACAGCGCGCACGCACAGCACGTGAAGCTATTAAAATAATGGCAGAACTAGTGGAAGAATATGGTTATCGTTCTACTGGAGAAACATTCTCCATCGGCGATACAAAAGAAGCTTGGATTATGGAGATGATTGGTCCGGGCCGCGGAGGAAGGGGGGCACCGTGGGTTGCTCTTCGTATTCCTGACGGATACTTATGCTGTCATGCCAATAAATCCCGCATCGGCGAGTTCCCTAAAAACGACCCGAACAATTTCCTGTATTCCAAAAACGTCATTTCAGTTGCTGTTGAAAAAGGATATTTCGATCCCAATTCCGGTAAGCCGTTTAATTTCCATGAGGCCTATGATCCTGATACAGCCGCCAATCGGCGGTATGGAGACGCCCGAGTTTGGAGCATATTTCGCCGGGCCGCTCCATCCTTAAATCTATCGGCAGACTATGCTCGGGGCGTGCCGGATGCAAATCCTTATCCGTTGTATATCAAGCCTGACAGCAAGCTTTCAACAAAAAATGTTTTTTCTCTAATGAGGGATCATTATGAGGGTACCGATTACGACATGACCAAAGGCATTGATGCTGGACCTTTTAGTAATCCTAACCGATGGCGCGGCATAACCTGGAGAGTGGACGACGTGGAATACGCATGGGAAAGGCCCATATCCACCCAGCAAACCGCTTATTCGATGGTGGTCCAATTACGTGATTCCCTGCCCGACCCTGTGGGCGGAGTGCTTTGGTTCGGCATGGATGATACTTACACAACCTGTTATATTCCACTTTACGGCTGCATTGATGAGCTGCCGAAATCCTTCGATAGCGGCAGTATAGATACATTCTCCTGGGACTCGGCGTGGTGGACTTTTAACCTCGTAGCAAATTATGCTTGTCTTAAATATTCTTATATGATTAAAGATATCCAGGCGGTGCAAAGTGAGATAGAGGATAATTTTTTGAAATTGCAGCCTGCGGTCGAAGCCACCGCTCTCGAATTGTATCGAACAAATCCTGATCTTATGAGAAGCTATCTGACAGATTATTCGCTCGTGCACGGCGAATTAACTGTTCGACGCTGGCGCGAACTGGCAGAGCATCTGATTGCTAAATATAATGATGGTTATGTCGAACGCCGCGAGGTTGGATATCCTGAAGAGTGGCTCAGAAAAGTCATTAAAGAAAATCCTGAGCAGTTTCGCCTTAATCAAATTAATCATTAAAGTGCGGTCTTTACATCTATACAGGGCAGGCTGACAACTGTTATCTAATCAGCTCGCAGATTTTCTTGTCTTCTTTAAGTCCCCTCAAAATATGGGTATCTGCAGCATCTTCAATATAAACTGCTAAACCCGAAGCATCATCGCAGCGATATAATATCTAAGGCTAACCTGTGGTGGGCGTGTCGGAAAGGATGTATGACTGATAAGTACTTAATATGACTGGCCACGTTGACACAATTTTAGTATTGTCTCTCCAGCCAAACTTCTAATATCGATTTCAAAAAACTATTGCATATCACGGATGCGGACATCTATATTTGTGTCCTTTAATAGTTTAACAAGCCCCTGCGGGTCTGTGCTTCCATAGTGATATGGATACAGGACCTTAGGCCGAAATGCCCTGGCCGCATCAGCCGCCATCTCAGGCGTCATTGTATACGGCAGGTTCATAGGCAAAAATGCGATATCGATATCCTTAAGTGATTTGGTCTCCGGAGTATTTTCCGTATCACCTGCAACATATACTTTCTTGTCTCCGAAAGTCATAACATAACCATTACCTGCTCCTTTGGGATGAAAAGGATTACCGGCAGAGCGCATATTTACTATATTATATGCAGGGACAGTTTCGATTTTCAGATTGTCGATAGTTTTAACATCTCCATTTTTCATTACGGTTCCGCCCGAAACCTTCTGTGAACAGAGTTCAGTCAGTACAATTTTGGTATCCTCTTTTCTAATAGCCTCTATCGCCTTTGGGTCAAGATGGTCACCATGTTCATGGGTAATTAAAATAATGTCTGCCTTGGGCATATTTGTGTAATCAGCTTCCCTGCTGACAGGGTCGATATGAATAATCCTGCCTGCAAAATTGAACATCAATGTCCCATGCCCGATAAAGTAAATCTTCAGTTGTCCTTCACTGGTCTCAAATGTATCTTGTTCAAACGGAATTTCCGGCTCGGTCTGCACTAAATCAACTCCCTTAACATTCATAGAAACTGAATACAGCGAGGTTCTGGCGGTGATAAAGAGGGTGTCTCTTTCTTTTCCGCCAAAACATAAGTTGGATGGTCTCTCCGGAACTGCAATGTCTTCAACCTTCTGACCATACCGATTATAAACTTCTACCGCAGCAGCAGCGAAATACACATTACCCTTGTTATCTATACTCATTCCATCGCAGCCGACTGAAACAAATAATTTTCTATTTGATAGTGTTCCATCCTTATTGATGGTGTAAGCAAATGTTTTTCCGCCGGCCTGGTCGGTGACATACAGCAGCTTGCCATCTGGTGTCCCAACTAGTCCGTTAGGCCTGACCATATCGTCAATAACTCGTATAATCTTTTTGTGGTCAGCTGACAGGTAATAAACGTGTTCGCCATCCTGTTCCATTCCATCTCTATTGCCGTATCTGGGATCGGTAAAATATATGCCTCCTTCAGGAGCAATCCACAAATCATTAAGACTGTTGAACTTTTTGTCATTATATTTTTCTGCAAGGACCGTCACTTTGCCGTTGGGGTCAATAGAGACCAGCTTTCTGCCCCCTCCCTCACAGGCTATAAGGTTGCCTTTTTTGTCGAAGAAAAGACCGTTAGCCCCATCCGAGTTTTCACGAAAAGCTGAAAGCTTTTCATTAATAGACCAGATGTGGATTTTGTTGTTGAGAATATCAGTAAAGTAGATATTGCCCTTGGAATCAGAGGCTGGCCCTTCGGTAAAGATAAAGCCACCTGTAAGCTTCTGGACCTTAGCACCAGCTTTTACAAGACTTTGCTTTTCATCCGCGAAGACCGTTACTGCTCCTGCCAGGACAATTATGATAATGGTATATAATCTTCTTTTCATTTGAATCTCCTTTCGCTTTATGGTGTTTATTTCAAAACATAATTTTCTCCATGACAAATAAAAAGTTTTACCATAATTGTTTTGAACATTCACAGGTTTTCTTTTCCAAATTGGTTTATTGAGAATTTACGTAAAAACATTCTTAATTATGCCAAGTTTTCTCTCGATACCTGCCCTTTCACAGGTTACCCCTATACTTTTGCAGATACCAATTATTTTATTGGGGCGACACAATAGACATAAACAAGGGGATCGGTACCTGTGTTTTTTATGTTATGAACAGTATATGGAGGAATATAAATAATGCTGTCTTTTCCAACCTCTCGTGCAATTTCTTCTTGGCCCGTCAACGAAACACCTTTGCCAGCAAGGAAGACGAGCATTTCCTCGTTGGCTTCTGTGCTGTGAGTGCCGCAATCTTCGCCAGGTTTTAAGTATACCCTTCCCGAGCGCATCCCACAGGTCTGGGGTGTTCCCCTCAAAAGGGCTTGATATTCCGGCTGTGAACTTAATCTCATAGAAAGATATTCTTGTGTTACCCTTGATGAGGCAATTCCATTGGAGTTGCAGCCAATTACAAATACGGTACCCGTCAAAAATATGAAAGACACAATACAATTTTCCACGTTTTTAAGTTTGTTTGTCATTACATACTCCTTGATAAAAATCAATTTTCAAAAACATTCTTTACTCGAAAGAACCGATATGCTGACCATTTTTAAGTCTCATATGAACTATTACACCGCTCTTTACTTTTGGATCATACCAGGTCTTCATAGGGATGGGGTAACGCATCTTTTTCATTCTGAACTCGTCAAAGTTAGGCCCCAGACTGTAAACAATCCAAGTTACAGGTGATGCCGAAATACCCTCGTAGTATTTTCCTTTGTCTATGCTGTCTATCCAAGGAAACCCATCAGGCACCCAGAGCCTGTTCTTTATGGTAGAACTGATATTGACCATCAGGTCGCCGGCAGCAGTGTATTTGTATGAAAAGCCGCGATTAAATCTGTCTTCCATTTCCACGCCCTTCCAATCCTGTAAAGGCTTTGGCAGGTAGCCGCCTTTTGACAGTTCCTCCGGAAGCTGATAATAGTTTTCCTTCATCATACAATTCACTCGTGTCGGTGGAACTTTATTGTTATTATTCATCATATACATCTCAAGAGCCAAACCAATCTGATACAACTCAGTGTTGACCGCAACAACCTTTGCCTGTAATCGGATGCGGCCAAGGGCAGGTAATAAAATACCCATCAACAATGAAATGATTGCGATAACAACTAAAAGTTCAATGAGAGTAAATGCCCGTTTCATATTTCTTACCGCTGCTATTCCGAAAACACCTTACAATATTTTTCAAACCACAGTATATGGTTTTCATTTAAGCCAATCGTTGGCAAGTTCTGCGAGGTCATAAAAATCGACGATTCCGTCAAGATTAAGGTCGCCGGGCTTGCCTGCCCGTCGATGTTCATTAGCGGCCAGAATCGAACCATTACCGTCATAGTCCATTATCCAGATTCGATAGCCTGCCCTGCAGTCTGGAGGCCAGCCGGGAGCATCCTGGTCAAGAATTCCAATAACATCGAAAGGGCTTGTAAGATTATTCGAGCCGGGATATATGCCGCTTCCTAGACCGAGTTTTACGGGGAAAGTTTTTATCCCATCGGTAATTGTCAGGATTGCATCTTGAGCCCAGTCATTAACATCGCTGGCAAAATTAACATCGTTGATTCGCACAAGGCGGCCCTGATAATACTCACAGCCTTGAAAGCGATTAGCATCAAAAATAAAGTTGTCTGCCGAATCCTTCAACTCATTAATTGTGACGACTTCAGGCCGAGGCAGACCCGTGCCACGCTCAAGCAGCTCAACAGTAAAATTGTATTCGGTTTCATTATGATGCTGTTCGTTGATATTTGTTTTACCCTTATAGAAAAGATAATAGCCGGTTACACGAACCCTGTCGCCGGGACCGAACTTCGCTGTATTCAGGCGCCTCATTTCATGTATCCAATCTGGGTCACTGTAACTTCCGCCTGGACCAATCCAGGGGAGAAGCTCATAATTCTGACCTATATAAAGCGACGTTCCAGCATGGTCATTGCCCTCACCCTGAATAAATATCTGCCACTGGCCGCCCATATCCACGGGGAATTCCTGGTAATTCGGCTCTGGGTTAAGCATATCGCCCGGCTTGTTCAGAACAATTCCTTCAAGAACAACCCTGTCAGGGACGTTGTATGTGCCAATGCCGTAACAATCTATTGTCTGAAACTGGCGATGCGTTGCGGGTGTATCAGCTAGAACAACCGAACCGAAAACAAGAAAAATTACATACATTGTGTTGGTTCTTTTCATTACTGCTTCTCCTTTATAAAGCTTTATTAATATTCAACCTATATAGCGCATAAGAATTTATTATTCGTGTTATGTAACATAAGAATAGAAAAATCGTGCTACCCCGTCAAGATAATATTTTTCTTTTCAAAAAATTTTTATCGGATAAAATAACCTTCCAGGAAAAGGCGGTTTTTATGCTTGTATCAGGAGAATAGAATGGAAAAGGTTGAACGAATAGGTATTTCCCTTAAAAAAGAATTGCTTTCACCCTTTGATAAATTAATTGCCTCAGAGGGTTATGCAACACGCTCTAAAGCGATTTGCGACCTTGTTCGTGAACGCTTGTCGCAGAAACAATTGTCTAATTCATCAGCTTACGCTGTGGCTGGTGTATTTTTAATTTACGATCATCACGAAACAAAGTTACCTCAAAAACTGGTGGATATCCAACATAACCATTTGTTAACAGTTATAGCGTCGACCCATGTGCACTTGGACCACCATAATTGCCTTGAGATAATAATACTTAAAGGCAAAGTTAAGGATATCGAAAAACTGGGTAATAACATAGCCTCATTAAAAGGCATAAAACTGAGCCGGGTGAACGTGATGACAACTGAAGTGTAGTTTGTGCAGTTTTTTGAAAAAGTAATTATTTCAAGCAAATATAGACTGTTGCGAATTTATTTAAATTCGTGTAAAATAAAAAATAATATGTAAGTGTCTACAAGAAAATAAGTTTACCGAATATGAAGAAGATATGGAAAAAGTGGATTGCTGCCAGTTGTAGGATGCGGTTAGTTCTTGCTTTTTTTTACACCTTTATTTTTCCTGCCATTTCCCTGAATCATACATGTCATCCTGCTTGCCATGGAACCTTGGGGTGCCATCAGGAATGTACAAATCTTAAACATGACTTTAAAAGCGCTGCTGCGAACAGAACAGCTTTATATGAAGTTAGTTCAAACATCGCAAGTTGCCCGGACGACAAGTACTGTGCTGCATGCCATCATTCATTTTTGACCAAATCAATTCAGCCAAGTCAAACAGTTTTACCAGTCACTATTGAAGCACTATGTAGAATTGAAATTTTACCTCAACTCAACTTTTTCAAACAACTCGAGTACCTTTCTTCTATCTCCTTACGAGCGCCTCCAATCACGATTTCCTAATGTTCTATAGGGCAGAAATACCCTAATCAGGCAACTCCTTTTAGAAGACCAATTTCAGTCTTAGTTTTCTTTAAGCACAATAGCTTATAAAATTAAAGAATCATTTTATTGGAGGTAAAAATGCGAAAGATATTTATTATTTTAAAGCTGCTTATCATGTTGGTTTTTACTGATACTGTATTTGCACAACTTAAAGACAACGATGTTAATCAGCTGAACGCTAAAATTCTGGAATTACAGAAGCAGATTATCGAAATACAGAAGAAGCACGATGCTGAGATAAATGCGTTAAAGCAGCAAATAGATGAACTTGTCAGCCAGACATCCAAAATAGAGAAAAAGGATGAGATTGCTGCGTTGCAGGCACTTGCAAAGTCAGAAGTAACAAAGGAAAAACCTATTGAAGAGAAAGCGGAAGAAGCAAGCTTTAAATCAGGCAGTTTGAGTCTTCAAGCCTTGAATCCTGAAATAAGTGTTACAGGAGATTTCCTTTTTTCTTCAAGGCAGGACACTACCAGCGACAAAAGCAGCGATTTCGAATTCCGCAATTTAGGAGTTCATATCGAATCATGGTTGGATCCGTACACACACTTTAAGAGTGCCGTTGAATTTAATGAAGATGAGGTCGAGCTTGGTGAAGCCTATGCGACATTTCATAATATTGTGGAAGATTTGAATTTAACGTTAGGTAAATTCCGGCAGCAGTTTGGCGTTGTCAATCGCTGGCATAAGCATGGTCTTGACCAGGTTGATTTCCCATTAGCTCTTCGCCAAATCTTTGGCGAGGGCGGATTAGACCAGAGCGGGATTTCTCTGGATTGGCTTATGCCGCCTGCCGGCGATGCTTCACAGCAATTAACTTTCCAGTTAACAGATGGTTCAAATGACCGCTTATTCGGCGAAAATACATCCAATAGGCCCAGTCTTCTTGCCCATTATAAAAACTATCGCGATATTTCAAAAGACACGTATACGGAATGGGGCCTCTCAGGACTTGTCGGATGGAACGATCAGTGGGAGGTCAGCGGCTTTACCACTAAGCAGGATAGCCGAGAAATGACTACAGTTCTGGGTGCTGATTTTACACTCCTTTGGGAGCCAACTGAAAAAATGCGTTATCGCAATGTTGAGTGGCGAAGTGAGGCTTATTGGTTAAACAAAGATATTCTTGCACCGGATGGTTCAGGCGAGGATACTATCTACGCCTGGGGATTATATAGCTATCTTCAGACAAAAATATCCAGAACTCTTGATATTGGTATTAGGGGTGATTTCTATGTGCCCGATACAAAGAGTTATTCGGAAAATCCGAGCTGGGCATCTCTGTCGCCTTTGGCTGTAACCGGCGACAATCCATATCTGTGGCAGCTCAGCCCTTATATTACATGGTGGCAAAGTCCATTCGTTAAATTTCGCGCGGAGTACGATTACAGCAACGGCAAGGGAATAGAAAATCCAGAGCATGTCATTTGGCTACAGATGATATTTTCAGCCGGTCCGCATAAACATGAACGTTACTGATAGAAAGGAACAGAATTACTATGAAAAAGGTATTGCCAAGACTCGGACTGATCCTGGTTTTTTTAACAACCAATATACATGCCGCAACGCATTTAAATGTTGTAACCACACTGCCTGATTACGCTTTTTTTGTCAAATACATAGGCGGTGATCGTGTTTCCGTTAAAGCAATCGTCCGAGGCGATCAGGATGCTCATTTTATCCGTCCTAAACCTTCGTTCGCTACAGCCTTGAGGGAGGCAGATGTTTTAATTGATACCGGCCTGGACTTAGAACTGTGGGTTCAGACAGTAATAGATAATTCAGGTAATGCCAAAATCAGAAGCGGCCAGACCGGCTATGTCTCTGCATCTGCTGGTATGAATTTGCTGGAAAAACCAACAACAATATCACGTTCCGAAGGCGGCGTTCACATTTATGGCAATCCCCACGTTACGTGCAGTCCTATCAATATGAAAACAGCCGCTAGTAACATAGCTACGGGATTAATAAAAAATGATCCCGAAGGCAAAGAAATCTATCTGCAAAACCTCCAAAGATTACATAAAGAACTTGATGAACGGCTATTTGGTGAAAAACTTGTGGAAATGTTAGGCGGCGAAACTTTATGTACCCTTGCTGAACAGGATAAGTTGATTCCATTTCTTCAAAAACAGAGCTTTGAAGGTAAACCGTTGATCGAATATTTGGGCGGCTGGACGAAAAAAATGCTGCCTTTGCGAGGTATACCAATTGTTACCTATCATAAAAACTGGATTTACTTTTTTAAGCTTTTTGGTCTCGAAGAAGCTGGAAATGTGGAACCTAAGCCGGGCATACCACCCTCTGCAAAGCATGTAACAGAACTTATTAATCTTATGAAAGATAGAAACATCAGAATTGTCCTGGCAGCTAACTACTTTGATGAGCAACAGGTAAGAACAGTTGCCAATAGGACAAATGCTGAGGCAGTGATTGTTCCATTGTATGTAGGCGGAGCACCTGGTACGGATGATTATTTCAAACTTGTAGATTACTGGGTTGATTGTCTTTTGAAGGCAGCAGAAAAGAAAGGAATTCTGAACAAGAAGTGATTAGGAAAAAAACATTATGACTTCGGAAATGATTGGATTTTTTTTGGTGCAAATAGTCTTTTTAGCTGCAGTGCTGGTTCTGAATACATATATCGGGCTGCATATCGTCAGGCGCACGTTGATATTTTCCGATCTTGTCCTCGATCAACTCGCTGCGTTTGGAGCAATGGTCAGTATAGGTATAGGGATAAAGTATGGTACAACCTTGTCATTTTTATTTTCAACTGCCAGTGTGCTTCTTGGTGCCCTTTTGCTTGCCCTGATAAAACCGCAATCAGGTGCAATACCTCGTGAGGCAGTTATCGGAATAATGTATGCAATGACGCTGGTAGCTACGCTGTTGTTAGGTGACAAAATGTGTGGTGGAGAAGCCTACGTAACCAAAACACTATCAGGCTCTATGCTGTGGGTTACCTGGCCTTTGGCCAGCGTTACAGTTGTGGTCTGTATTTTACTACTTACATTTTGCTTTAAATTTCATCGCAAGTTTGTTGCCTTGGCAGAGAATCCCAATGATATAAAGAACCAGAAGCTGTGGGATTTTCTGCTTTTCTTAACGCAGGGCATAATCACAGTTTTAGTCGTACCCATAGCTGGAGTTCTGTTGGATTATGCTTTTTTGATGATTCCTGCAGCTATTGCGGCGATGTTTACAAAAAAATGGATGAAAGCTGTGATTATAGGGTGGACTGCTGGTTTTATCGCCTGCTTAATTGGTCTTTGTTCATCATACTTTTTTGATTTGCCTTATGGCCCAAGCCTGGTTTTGTCGTTGGGTGTTTTTTTTATAGTTGCGATTGCTATTCGACTTATATCTTCTGATAACATAACAATCATAACAAAAGGAGTTGAATAATGCCTTCCATAATTCAAATTTTATACATGCCCTTTCTTGCCTGTGCTTTAATTAGTTCCATACTCGGTTATTTAGGAATCCATGTACTCAAAAGGGAAGTCATTTTTATTGATATTGCCCTGGCACAAATTGCAGCGGTTGGCTCAATTATAGCTCATCTGGCCTTTAATGTTCATAGTGATTCACTTATATCATATGCATGTTCATTTGGTTTAGTTTTGATCGCGTCTGCATTTTATGCTCTGGTGCGTAACACGGTTTTAAAAATCTCTCTCGAAGCGATTATTGGTATTTCCTATGCAATCGCAGCAGCTGCGGCTCTTTTTCTGGTGGGTATAGCACCTGGCGGCCACATACACGTTCAGCAAATATTATCTGGCAGCCTTCTCTGGACGAGCTGGCGTGATATTGTTCGGGGCTTATTGGTTTTTATCACAGCTGGCTTTTGTTTCTACCTTTTCCGAAAACCAATGATTACAATCTCAAACAGTTACGGGCAGCATAGTACAGATAATCTAAAGATTGTATTATGGGATTTCGTTTTTTATGTGATTCTCGGCATTGTGATTACATTGGCAGTTCAAATCGCCGGTGTTGTTGTGGTATTCGCTTACCTGATAATTCCGGCTACAATATCTGCTTGTTTTTCTAATCGTTTAGGTGTGCAACTGGTGATTATATGGGTTACATCTGTAACGGCCTCGATAGCAGGATTGATTTTTGCATATTACCTTGATTTTTCAATCGGGCCCGCTATTTCGATGTTTTTGGGTTGTGAGTTGGTGATAGTTGGCCTTATTAATAAATTGCAGCAAACAAGAGGTGTGAATGAGTGAATCGAATAGCAGTCAAAAACCTGTAGAGTCTATGGGTAAACGAATATCTCTGGCTCGGATGCGGGCTGGCCAAAAAGGTAATATAGTCAGGATAAGCGGTGGTTATGGCGTTGTTCACAGGCTTGAAGCACTTGGGATTAGAGAAGGCCAGGAAATCAAAAAGATAAATGAGCAGTGGATGCGAGGGCCTGTACTTTTGCAGCATGGTAACACGCAGTTGGCTCTTGGTTTCGGTCTGGCATCCAAAGTTTTGGTAAAAATTACTGGGGAGTTCCGATGGTGAAAATACTTCTTATGGGAAATCCCAATGTTGGCAAGAGTGCCGTTTTTAATCGGCTTACCGGGGCAAATGTCATCGTGTCCAATTATCCTGGTACGACGGTTGAGTTTACAAAAGGCATTATGAGGATTGCAGGTCAGCATGTAGAACTTATTGATGTGCCTGGAACATATAGTCTTGATCCAACAAATAAAGCCGAGCAAATAGCTGTCGAGATGCTTAAATGCATAAAAGAAGAAGACGTGGTCATCAATGTTGTAGAGGCCACAAACCTGGAACGCAGTCTTAATCTTACACTCCAGTTAATTAAACAAAATGTACCTATTATCATAGCCCTGAATTTCTGGGATGAGACCAAACACAAGGGGATATCGATCGATGCAGGAAAATTAGAGAATATCTTAAAAGTTCCCTGTGTTCCTATATGTGCTGTGACAGGCGAAGGAGTCAAGCACTTAGTCGAGCTAATTGAAGAGGCGAAGCCTTCGCCGCTTGAATATGATGAGCAGGAGAAGTGGCACGAAATCGGCAATATTATAGACAAGGTACAGACCATAACTCACCGTCATCATACCTTATTGGAAAGGCTTTCAGACGCATCGGTTAGCCCCCTTACCGGCTTTCCTATGGCTGTTATAGTACTCTTTTTGACTTTTAAGCTGATAATATTCGTTGGCGAAGGCTTGAAAGGCTATGTATGCGAACCTGTCTTTGAAAATTTATGGTCACCTTTGATGCTGAAACTTTCACACTTTCTTGGGTCTGCCGGATTTATCCATGACCTTGTAATAGGCCATCTTGTAGACGGTAAAATCGATTATGGGCAGTCCTTTGGTTTGCTGACAACGGGGCTTTTTGTTCCTCTGGCGGCGGTTTTGCCATACGTATTTGCGTTTTATCTGGTTTTATCTTTTTTAGAAGATTTCGGCTATCTTCCCCGCCTTGCCATCATGGTGGACACGTTAATGCACAGACTCGGCTTACATGGTTTGGCGATAGTACCTATGCTGCTTGGGCTTGGATGTAACGTTCCGGGTGTGCTCTCGACAAGAATCCTTGAGACCCGAAGGGAAAGATTTATTTCCGCTACTATACTTGCCATTGGAGTTCCTTGTGCAGCTTTACAGGCGATGATTGTGGGGCTATTGGCAAAACATGGGATGGCAAGAGTTGGAATTGTCTACGGAACATTGTTCATTGTCTGGTTGATACTGGGAGTTTTGTTAAACCATACCGTGAAAGGCAAATCACCGGAGATATTTGTGGAGATACCGCCTTACAGAATTCCATATTTTAGAGGCTTGTCAAAAAAGATATGGATAAGAATGAAGTGGTTTATTAGAGAGGCAGTTCCATTTGTGCTGCTGGGCGTGCTTATTGTAAATATATTATATACACTTGGCATAATTCAATTCGTTGGCAAGCTTACTGCTCCTGTTGTTACTCGGGTTTTGGGCTTGCCGAGTGAGGCCGTAGGTGCACTGATAATTGGATTTTTGCGCAAAGATGTGGCTGTTGGGATGCTAATTCCACTTGGCCTAACCGCTAAGCAACTGATAATTGCGTCGGTGGTACTGGCTATGTATTTTCCCTGCGTTGCTACATTTACCACTCTTGTTAAGGAATTGGGATTCGTAGATATGCTCAAATCTGCGGTGATCATGATTGTATCCAGCCTTGTTGTAGGTGGATTATTAAATCTTATCCTGCCATGACGCTTGGCTAATCAATAGTCTCAAAATAGAGTTTGAATTGCGGCAGTCAAAGCGATTTGGTGATTGAAAAAAGTACTAAAGACAATACAATGAAATAGATGGGTCTTAATTCTTACGAAAAAACAGATGTTATTTTGGACAGTATCGCTGATGGCGTATTTACCGTCGATGACAATTGGCGAATTACCTCATTCAATAAAGCGGCTGAGCAAATAACCGGAATACGCCGAGAGAACGCAATTGGTCAAATCTGCAAGGATGTGTTGCGAGCAAATGTCTGTGAAACGGATTGTGCCTTGCGTTATACAATGGATACAGGTAAGCCGGTTATCAATAAACCTGTTCATATCATAGATGCACAAGGTAGTCGCAAAGCGATAACCATTTCGACGGCATTGCTTAAGGATAAAAATGGTAAGACAATCGGTGGTGTCGAGACATTTCGGGATATTACCGTTGTTGAGGAACTGCGAAAGCAGGTTCAAAAACAGTACAGTTGTGAAGACATCATCAGCAGGAACCATAAAATTCAGAAGCTTTTTGATATTCTCCCGCAAATTTCCGAGAGCGATTGTGCCGTGCTGATTGAAGGACAGACAGGCACCGGAAAAGGGCTTTTTGCCAGAGCTATCCATAATTTGAGTCGTCGCAGAAAAAAACCTTTTATTGCAGTCAACTGCAGTGCTCTTCCGGATACATTGCTGGAATCAGAGCTTTTCGGTTATAAAGCCGGAGCTTTTACGGATGCTAAAAAAGACAAACCCGGTCGTTTCGCCCTTGCAGAAGGCGGTACTATATTCTTGGATGAGATAGGAGATATTTCCTCATCTGTCCAAGTAAAATTGTTGCGTGTGCTTCAGGAAAAAACTTATGAGCCGGTAGGTGCCGTATCTTCTGAAAAGGCTGATGTCAGAGTGATTACCGCTACTAACAAGGATTTAACTAAGTTGACTGAGCAGGGTATATTTAGGAGCGATCTTTACTATCGTATAAATGTTGTTAAATTATCATTGCCGCCTCTGAAGGAACGAAGCGAGGATATACCGCTTTTAATTGACCATTTTATAAACCGTTTCAACAAGATTTATAATAAGAATATATGTTGTCTCAGCGATGATGCCATGACAGTTCTGTTAAGTTATGATTTTCCCGGCAATATACGAGAGCTTGAGAACATCCTCGAACACTGTTTTGTCCTTTGCAAAGGCGATGTCATAGAAACAAAACATCTACCCGCATCAATAGGGAAGACTGCTCCCGACCAGCCATCAGATATAAGCAAGTTTAGAACCCTCCGGCAGACAGAAATACTGATGATTGAGCAGGCCCTTCGACGAAACAATGGCAATCGTAATGCCGCTGCCACAGAATTAGGCATTAACGCCAGCACACTATTTCGAAAGCTGAAGAACTTTAACATTCAGAACGAATAGCTCTAACATTTCAGAACCTTCCTATTAAGCGTTGCAGTTCGCAATAGTGAAAATGTATATTTCATTGCACAATGCAATATCTATGTAATTCTTCAAAGCTACGTTGTTACTGAATTATCTTCCTTAACTTATTTATTCAAAAGACCTTAGGTCACAAGTTGCTAATTGAACGAATTGTTGGCACAAAGATTGCTATCAGGTATTAGAGAGTGCCTATGAAAGTAGCTGTACCAATTTGGCAAGGTAATGTTTCAAACGTATTCGATTTTGCTCATAAGCTTTTAATTATTGAGCTGAAAAATAATATGGAGGTAAATCGAAACGAAGCTTCTCTGGGTGAGCAGAGCAATCCCGAAAGAGTAGCTCAGTTAAGACAGCTTGGGATTAATGTGCTTATATGCGGTGCAATTTCCAGGCCGTTAGCACATATGCTTACCAGTTCCGGAATTGATGTTTTTCCGTTTGTAACCGGCCCAACAGAGCAAATTTTGACGGCATATAAGATGGGTAATTTAAGTCTGCCACAGTATGAACTGCCTGGATACTGGAAGGGTGCCCGCCGAGGCTTTGGCCGTCGAAGAGGCCGGTGCGGCAGAAGGCAGTAAAAATTTTAGTCATCGAGAATGAAGGCAAGGTTCCATGTAACTGAAGGGGACGGAGTCTAAAGATAGAAAGGAAATCGGCAAATGAAAATTGCAGTAACAGCAGAAGAAGACAAGATAACAAGTCCAATTGACCTTAGATTTGGACGTGCAAAATATTTGATAGTTGTGGACAGTGACACTGGAGATTTTAAAGTCCATGATAATTCTGTGAATTTGAATGCTGTTCAGGGGGCGGGCATTCAGACCGGACAGAATATTGCAAACCTTGGTGTTGAAGCGGTGATAACAGGGAATGTCGGTCCAAATGCATTTAAGACCCTCAACGCAGCAGGTGTGAAAATATTTCTGTCTGAGAAGCAAACAGTTGCCGAAGCGGTGGAATCTTTCAAGGAGGGCAAACTAAAAGAAGCAGGTCAGGCTAATGTTGAAGGACACTGGATTTAGAAATTAAAAAGTGCGGACAAGCTAATGCGTATATATCTGGATTGTATCCCGTGTTTTATCAGACAATCGCTCGATGCGGCAAGGCATGCGACAGAGGATGAACATATTCATGAGCAGGTGGTACGTGGAGTGATTGGTCTGGCAATTGATATGGATATGAGCCAGTCTCCGCCGTTAATCGGCCAGCAAATACATCGTTTGATTCGAGGCCTGACAGGCGTTGGAGACCCTTATCATAAGGTTAAGCAGCAGTTTAATAATGCAGCATTGAAATTGTATTCCAAAATTCGTCACTTAATCATCAAATCCAAAGACCCGCTTGAAACTGCGGTTCGTATGGCTATAGCTGGAAATATCATCGATTTTGGAGTCAAAAGCCAATTGAATGAAACAGAACTGGAGGAAACGATAAACCAGTGTCTTTCTGAAGAGCTTTCAGGTGTGCAACTGGGGGATTTTCGCAATGCAATAAATGAAGCGGAAGATATTCTTTACCTGGCGGATAATGCTGGCGAGATTGTTTTTGACCGTCTGTTGATTGAGCAGTTGCCAATAGAAAAAGTTACTGTAGCTGTCAAAGGTTCGCCTGTAATAAATGATGCAACGATGGAAGATGCCGTGCTTTCAGGTTTACCCAGAATTGTTGAAGTGATTGATAACGGCTCTGATGCGCCCGGGACAATTCTGGAAAGCTGCTCTCAATCTTTCAAGGAATATTTTAATAAAGCGGATTTAGTTATAGCTAAGGGACAGGGCAATTATGAAACTCTAAGTGACGTTAACAAAAGTATATTTTTTATACTTAAGGCTAAGTGTCCTGTAATTTCAAGAGATATTGGTTGTGAAGTTGGCGAAATGATTTTACAGAAAACAAAAGCATTCAAAGGAGAAAAGAAAAATGCCAGGATTTAATGGAACAGGACCGCATGGCAGAGGCCCTATGACAGGAAGAGGGATGGGGTTTTGTCTATTGAAGGAATCCAAAGATAAACCGGGCAAGGTAGAAGGTTTCGTTGGCATACAAGGTACGCCAACGGTCGGTTTATACGGGATATTACCATATAACTATGGCTCGCCTTATGCTCCTGTAAGACCATTGTATGGTAGAAGTTTTTGGCGACTCTGTTTTGGTCGAGGTCGAGGCTGTGGCTGTGGCAGAGGCCGCGGCAGGTTTGGATTTTGGTGGTAGATTCGAATTAGCAAGTAATTGCAGAAAGGATGGATATTATGCCAAGAAGTGACGGTACAGGCCCAACTGGTCAAGGACCAGGTACGGGTCGTGGCAAAGGCTTGGGGCGTGGTCAGGGCAGAGGTAGAATGGGCGGGCCTTTTACCGCAGGGCCGGGTGGTAATTGTGTGTGCCCAAACTGTGGAGCAAAAGTCCCTCATGTGGCAGGACAGCCTTGCAATCAAGGAAGCTGTCCTAAATGTGGTACGAAAATGACAAGAAGTTAACATTTTTTTGAAAGGAGATTTATTATGCCAAGAGGTGACGGCACAGGCCCAACTGGTCAAGGACCAGGTACGGGTCGTTGCAAAGGCTTGGGGCGTGGTCAGGGTAGAGTCAGGAGGGTCAAGCGGAAATTGTGTAAGCCCAAACTGCGGCGCAACAGTTCCTAATGTTGCCGGACAGCCTTGCAATCAAAGAAGTTGTCCTAAATGTAGTACGAAAATGACAAGAAGTTAACATTTTTTTGAAAGGAGATTTATTATGCCAAGAGGTGACGGAACAGGCCCAACTGGTAAAGGACCAGGTTCAGGTCGGGGTATGGGTCGAGGCCAAGGCCAAGGTAGAGGCAGAATGGGTGGAACTTTTGCAGCAGGACCGGGCGGAAATTGCGTATGCCCAAACTGCGGCACAACAGTGCCCCACGTTGCTGGACAGCCATGCAATCACATAGGCTGTCCGAATTGCGGCAAAAGAATGACAAGAGGTTAACATTTATTCAGGAAAGGATACAAATATGGAAGAAAAAACAGGAACACTGCCGCTGATTGGTGAAAAGGCACCTTCATTTGAGGCAGAAACGACCCAAGGCAAAATCCAATTCCCCAATGATTATAAAGGTAAATGGGTCATTTTCTTTTCTCACCCGGCAGACTTTACACCGGTGTGTACCACGGAGTTTATGACATTTGCCGCGATGGAAAAGGAATTTACATCGTTGAACGCTCAGTTGCTCGGTTTATCTATTGATAGCGGCTACAGCCATATCGCCTGGTTGCGGACGATTAAAGAAAAGCTCGAATACAAAGGCATGAAGGGAATGGAAGTTAATTTTCCCGTAATCAGCGACTTGACGATGGAAGTGTCAAAAAAGTTCGGCATGCTTCAACCATCGGCAAGCACGACTCAGGCTGTACGGGCCGTATTTATCATTGACCCAAATGGAGTCGTTCGGGCGATTTTGTATTATCCCCTGAGCAATGGAAGAAATATGGATGAAATCAAAAGACTTCTGATTGCTATGCAGCATTCAGATAAGTACAAAATCGCAACACCAGCTAATTGGCAGCTAGGTGATGATGTGATTATTCCTCCGCCGGGTTCATGCGGAACAGCCAGGGAGCGTGTTGAACAGGCAGGAACAGATTACAAGTGCCTGGACTGGTTTTTGTGTCTGAAAAAATGTCCACATAATAAATAAAAATTTTTGAATTTATAAAAGATGTAATTGGTGTTTTTAAAACCTAAAAGAACCCATAAAAAATTATTTTTTTGAAAGGAGATTAATTATGCCAGGTGGTGACAGAACAGGTCCTGAAGGTTTTGGACCAATGACAGGAAGAGCTGCTGGTTTTTGTGCAGGTTTTCCAGTACCGGGATACGCGAATCCTATAGGCGGACGCGGATACTTCGGACGCGGCAGAGGATTTTGGGGAAGAGGCGGCGGTCGCGGCCGGAGAAACTGGTTCTATGCAACCGGTCTTCCCGGCTGGGCAAGAGCCGGATATCAGGCGGGATTCCCTGCTACACCAACCGCTGAGGAGGAACAGCAAGCCTTGAAACAACAGGCTCAATACCTTAAAGAATCTCTCGATGCTATCAGTAAACGCATTGAAGAGCTGGAAAAAGAACAGGCTGAATAAGCAATTGAAAGACTGTTTGGGGCGGCGAATAAAGCAGAGTATAATTTGCCTTACGTGCCATGACAAGTTACAGTCTATGCTGTCAGCATAAGAAATAGATTTAAGGAAAAATATGTGAAGGAGTCACAATAGTGTTTAAGGGATTCGATATTGTCCCCAGGAGGGTATTTTTAACCAAAGGGGTTGGCCGTCATAAATACCAGCTAAAATCTTTCGAAGATGCCTTGCGTCAGGCGGGCGTCGCCCATCAGAATCTGGTGCAGGTCTCATCTATTCTTCCTCCCAAGTGCAGGATTATAAGCAGAAACAAAGGCCTAAAGAATCTTGTACCTGGAAGTGCATGTTATTGCGTAATGGCCAGAGCCGATACGAACGAACACGGCAGAATTGTTGCTGCATCTATTGGAGTGGCACTTCCTAAAGATGATAATAACTGGGGCTACCTCAGTGAAGTTCATGGACATGGAATGAATCACGATGAAGCGGCTGATATGGCTGAAGACTTAGCTGCTGGGATGCTCGGCACAACACTGGGATTTGAGGTTGATCCCAACAAGGCATGGTCAGAGAAAGAGCAGGTATATAAGTCAAGCGGTTTAATTATAAAAACCACAAATGCAACTCAAACTGCTTACGGCAAAAGGGGCGAATGGACAACGACTCTTGCGATAGCAGTATTTTTATTTGATTGATAAGAAGGAGCATAATGCGTGAGTAAAAAGATTGTAATCGTAGGGGGTGTAGCAGGTGGTGCATCGGCAGCGGCAAGACTCCGCCGGCTGGATGAGAATACCGAGATAATTCTATTTGAAAGAGGAAAATATATCTCATTTGCCAATTGCGGTTTGCCGTATTACATAGGCCAGGTTATAAAAAACCGCGATGATTTATTTGTGCAAACACCGAAGAGGTTTAAGGATAGATTCAATATTGATGTAAGAGTCAGCAGTGAAGTGATTGAGATTGACCGCA
>Ga0105097_10000138_pt1 | contig 29144 bp, 40 predicted proteins | sample PPLLak12cMay2015_FD_87035 | JGI IMG/M metagenome (GOLD analysis project Ga0105097, IMG submission 87035) | Freshwater sediment microbial communities from Prairie Pothole Lake near Jamestown, North Dakota, USA - PPLs Lake P7 Core (1) Depth... | ecosystem: Environmental > Aquatic > Freshwater >...
AAGCTGTGATGTTTCAAGAACATATACTGAAGAGTCAGTATAAGCATTATTAAGAAGATTGTCTAATGTAGCAAAGTTAATATACTTATTTCCATTAGAGAAAAATAGATATCCGTAATTGCACTTACCTTTAGTTCCTTTAGCTCTTGCTGAAATCCAACGAAGAGCATCTGCAGGACTCCAGTAAGGCATACAAAAACCTTCAAAGAAAGTATCACTAGGTTCTATATCTATAGATTGTGTATTAATTCCTAGCATGTTCTTAACAATATCATTTACTATTTCAGACGCTTTAGTCTTCTTTTCCCATGCTTTAGAGAACTTAAGACTTGTCAAATTTTTAAAAAAGGTATCAACAAAGTATAATTCTAATACTGAGCTTTGACCTTGTTTAAATCCAGTAACAGATGAAATCTTACCTATTTTAAGTAAAGAGAATTCTCGTTCTACAATAGCGTCTTTGCCATAAGACAGCAAAATTAGTTCATTTCCTGTAAGTGGGCCCATTTCCTTTAGGCCATATTTATCAGTTATTGTCATCTTACCATAACAACAGAAGCTATAAATGTCTTCAATGAAGTAGCATTCATAAATGTCTTTATTGTCAATTGACACAGTTTTTAGTGCACCTAGACGAATACTGATTGAAAATATACCTTGATTAGACATATTATTTTGCCGATACCATAGAAATTTCAGTTAGTAGTTGATAAAGATATTGAGGTTTGAGAATCTTTAAACTTTTTCCAGGTAACAGATCTTCAAACGGATTCTGTATATCATTAAATAGACAAATTACCCACCAAAGAAATGGAGTGCCGTAGTATTTATTACTAATGGTGTCAGGAAAGTCTGAGTCGTCTACGTCATGATTTAAATAATAAAGAATACTTTTTTGCGCATCGTCATTGATAATATAGTTTCTAAAGATATTAAGAAAGTACTCTTTAGTTTCTGTATCATGAAGTAAGTTAAACAAATTAAGCTCACTAGTATTGCTAAGATAGTGATTTGTTAACTGATAAAAATCTAATGTTGATTTTTCTATAGGCATAATTAAAACTCGCTTTACTGTATTCTGGGTCCACCAGTCACTGTTACTGAGCTTCCTACATCAAAAGTATCAGAAAATAGTGGTGTTATATCTTGAAAAGTTAGTTGTAATTTACAGACAGTAGGCTTTCCGTTAACATAAGGATAAGACATCTCAGGTTGTATAGTCTTTAGTGCTGCATATTTTAAGTTGATAAGACCTCCAGGTATAGTTTTAACAGAAAAGATATGAGGAGGAATTATTGACAAAAAATTATCTCCATCTTTCTTTGGACTAGAAAATTTCATCAGACTTCTTAAAATCTCTTCTATATAACTTGGCCTTTCAGTAAAAAGAGCAAGATCAAAGTTTAAATTATATTCTAAGTTTGCGGTTCCTTTGTAAACTAAAGGAGCGTCAATTCTATAATTAACAACATCACCAGATAAAAAATTACTTAGAGCATTGGCTATGGTGTTAACAGTAGAATTTGTTCCTGGATTCTGCGCAGTACTACCTCCGCCTTGGCCTGTTAGTGCCCCCCAAATTTTTCCTGTGGTATTAGTATAAGCTGACTTAATGTCTTGTATTGGAACAGCCCAGTTAGACACGATGTTTGCCATCCTAGAAGTGATGTTTTCGTATTCTGCCCAGTTATGATCTAAGTTAAGTTGTATATCAGAAGGCGCTAAAAATCTAAAAACTCCTTCTAGGGCTCCATGTCTAACAGCATTAGGACTTCTAACATTAGAAGACTGCGGACTGTATTTATACGCATTTATTTCAACCCACAAACTTGTAGATTGATTAATTGCTGGACCTTCTTGTGGAACTTGAAATTCTAACATGGATTCTACTCCTTAAGGATTAAAAATTGATACATGCATGCCAAGAAAATCTACAAACAGATCAGAACCTGCAAACGGATCAATAACTTGTGCACTAGACTGGCCGCCAGAAGATACTTGGTTTATAATTGTATTTGTTTGAGTAGTGGAGGCTTTATCTATTGCTCCTGGCATTTTCTCTACACCAGCTGCAGTTTTATTTGCTACAGATATTTTATCTGCTTCAATCTGAGCAGCATTAACTCCTTTTTGTGTTTCTAGGTTTTGAATTTGGGCGCTCGCTGGTGACGTTCCAGGCAAATTCATAAGAGGACTTGTACCTGGAACTGAAACAGCTCCAGCACCAGGAACTATAAACGGATTAGCAGCTTTAGTTGTAGAATTTTTAGGCAAGTCATCAATATACTTCTGGGTAAGAGACTTCCACATGAATCCTTTGCCTGCGCTGTAAGATTTTACCGCAAGTTCATTTGTAAAAGGATTAATTTCTGTTCTTTCAGCATGAGTATCTCCGTATTCAAATCCTTTATCGCCAGGACTTCTTCTAAATGCTATTGCAGTACCAGGCCCAGCGGCTTTTAATGCTTCTAGAGTTAATGGAACTTGAGCGCCTGCGCCAAAACTTTGCATAATTTTATCTGGGATTCCTACACCAGCATTATTCCAAGGCAGAAGTTTATTTTCTGGCACGCCTTTACTAATCATAGCTGAATTCAGCTCTTTTGTTACTGCATCTCCGCAATTCTGAAAGGTTTGTAAAACAGATTGAGCTATGGGCTGAACATTTCCTCCAAGAGCGCCAAATATATCATAAGCATTCTTTGCATACTTTAAACGTTCTCCCATATTAGCGCCACCGGATCTTTCAAAAGTAGCATCCCATACTTTTGTCGCAGATTCTACAGATCCTGTTTGCATCATTTTGCCCCAGTCGCCGCGCTTTTTAGCCTCATATACTAAATATTCTAATTGTGTCTGTCTGTCATTAAAATTTTTACCTTGTGCTTCTGCCCAAGCTACTCCTGCAGGATATCTTTCTTTTACGTCCCATTGAGCAATTCCTTTATGCGTTCCCTTTTCATTAACAGCATATGGATTTAATTTAGATTCTTGCATTAAATTACCAACAATCCCTGCAGCCTGTTCTTTTGTTGCTCCTTGAGACATTAAGAATTGCAAAGCTGCATGCTGCTCTGGAATAGAAGAACCTGTGCCAGTTTTTAAACTTTTTGCCATTTCTGTATTATAGTTAAATGGATTTACTCCTGGAGTATTTAAAGCATTAACAGCATTTTTTACTCCATTAACAAGCCAATTCCATAAATCATGTATCCATGTAGAAATGTCATCCCAAAGACTTCCTAACCAGCTACCAGATCCAAAGTATTTTTCTGTTCTTTTAGTATCTAATTTAGCCATATCCTGAGTTTGAACCATATTTGCTTTAACCATAGCTTCATACATGGCATTTTCAGCACTTCCTGCTGAAGGAGAATCGCCAGCTTTAATATCTTTTTCAATCATACCACCAACATTTTTACCAATCCATCCACCAATAAACCCTCCAATCATCTCTCCTGCAAAAATACCCGCCGCTACACCAGCAGGACCTCCAACTATCCCAAGAGTGCCGCCGATAGCTGCACCAGCAGCCTGGCCAGTTAAAGATCCTCCTACTGCTCCTATAGCTTCTCCTGCACTACCTCCTTGAAGTGCAGTTAACGCACCAGATAATCCAGCTGCGCCGCCTCTAGTAGTTAATGCTAATTTACCGAGTTTACCTATACTGCCAAGGACTTTGCCGCCGCCCTTCCTTAATGCATCAATTCCAAAATAACTTCCTACTAGAGTTAGTACATCAGTAAATCCTAGTCCGCCATCATCTGCTGCAGCTGCACCAGGCTGAGCTCCAAAAGTTCCTGAAGTATTTCCAACAAAAGCTCTAATTCTAGATTTTATTTTCTTTTTAGTTTCTTCATTACGTAGTTTTTTTGCCGTAGATTCTTTAGCTTCTTTAACAGCAGCTTTTCTTAATCTTTTTTCAGTTTTTATTAACTTCTCTTCTTCTTTAATAGAATTCCATTTAAATATGAAAAATCTTTTTAAAGATCCTAGAAAACCAAATATTTTATCTTTAAGAGAGGTGTTACCTTTAGAGAAAACTTCAGCAAGTTTAGCCATGCCATCTTTAACTTTACTTGCATACTTTGAAATAATACCACCTTTAAATACATTAGAAAAACTAGTAAAGTTTTTCGTAAGTTTACTGCCAACCCAGGATGAAAAAATCTTTAAATTAGAGATTGCGTGAAAAGTGCCTTTAGCTAAACTCCATACAGCCCTAAATAAAGGCTTAAATAAAAATTTCCAGAATTTGCCACTAAGAATCATTCGCAACGGGCTAGTAACAAGTTTTGCTGTTTTCTCGCTTACTCCTGCTTTAACTAAAAGAAATCTAGCTCCAAATTTGATTAGGGCGTATTTAACCCACCAACCAATAGTCTTTTTAACCCACCCAAACACACTTTTTGCAGAATCCCAAACAGCAGCCAACTGAGGACCTAAAATTTCTCTAAAATCTGATTTTACTGCTTCTATAAGACTTTCAAACTTCTCTTTCATAAAGTCTACAGCTTTAGCGAACACTTTAATAATAGGCTTTTTTCTAAGATCAAAAAAGTCTTTCATAGACTCTTTAGTTTTTTGAACTATTTTTGATTGGGCCCTAGAATATAATTTGTACCCACCATATGCTATTCCAGCAACGGCACTTGCTACAATTAGGGCCTTCACACCTCTTAAGAATCCTTGATTCTGCTTTAATTGTTCTTTAAGATATGTTTTTTGGGTCTGTGCTAAAGTACTATGAAATTTAGGTAGAAGGCCTTTGCTAGATATAACAATAGGAGCAGACCCTCTGGCAAGTCTTACATTTACGGCTTCAGAAGCCTTATTTGAGACTTTTACAGGAACTGCTGTCATATCTCTATTTTTTAATACATCTGTTATAGGCATTTGCTGGTGTTCTCCTAAAAAATAAAAACAGGTCTTAAGAAGTATTTATACTACTCTCCTTAAGACCCGCAGATCCATTCGCATAAAAGTGAAGTGGAGGAACTTATTTTGTCTGTTTTATGTTGTGTTGACTTTGAACTTCTTCCTTTAATTGTTTAATAATTAAGTTTAAGTATGCTTCTCTCTCAAAATCAGAAATAAGAGAGCTTTCTAATAATCCTATGTTGGCGTATTTACTGAGATAATACTGCTCTTCTACAAGACTTTCTGCAGTTACACCTTCAAGTATTATCTGCTTTAGAACAAAAAATTGTCCAAAGGCACCTCATTTTCGATAGAATCTTTACATCCTTCGCACTTCATCTTGTATTTAAAATCAAGGCCAAAATTAAGATTATTAAACCAGTCTCTTATCTTTTCATACAGACCTTCAGGAAGTATATTAACAAAATTAAACGAATCTTCAGCTGAAGGGGCATATTCTCCTTCAGGAGTTACGATCTTTTTGATGCAAATTGCGTGAGACCATAAAGCTTGATCAATCATTCTTTGTTGATATTCTAGCTCTTTGTCTACTTTTTCTTGAGCCTGTTTTTGAATTCCTCTAGTAAGAATACTTAATTCTACAGAAATATTGTCATCAAGTTTTACTGCAGTTTCAATAGACTTAAGCTTTTTTGTAGACAGCTTAGACAAATCTATTGTTTGCATGGTCTGTGAATTGCATTTTGAGCATGTATATAAAAATTTATAGATGTTGCCTTTAGTTCTACGTCTAATTGCTACAAGTAAATAAAATCTATCTTCTAGGTATAAATCATCAATATTAAAGCTCTCGTCAACAACACATCCTATAATCAGATCATCTAGCGCATCTTCGGAATCCTCGTCAGTAGCACCATAAGCTAAAAGCTTTTTTAGTTGAGATGTCGTAAATGGGCGAATTTTAACTTTTTGCCCTGAACCTGGTAAAGTTTCAACAAATTCATAACTATTTAAATACTTAATAACATTTTCTAAACTCACTTTATTTTCTCCATTTATATACTAAATTTCCACAGTCCCAGATTCTATTAAATCCATGGTCCTGCATGTTTTGCCATTCTGTCTTAGTACTGTTAAAATTCTCTAATAGGGAACTTAACTTATGCTTCTGGTATTTAACTCTATGTTCTCTGTGACCTTGTACTATATACCAATAATTTGGTCCAGATACATGATCTAATTCAAATCCTAGAGTTTCATACATCTTACCTGAAAACCATCTTCTATCTGCGTAGGATACTACTTCTTCTTCAGGAGAATACTCCTTAACGTAATGTTTAAACAGCCTATCAGCTCCACCTACAACTGAAGTATAGATCTTATTGCAGAACCTGAGCATTTCTGTCTTTGGAGATTCTCCAGTAATCTTTCTTTTGCCGAAGGTCATTATCGATACTAGCCCTTCTTCGTAAAATAGCCCTAGGCTTGTAGAACTTACACAAGTTCCCTGGATATGATTCTCTTCAAGGAACTTATCTTTAGTTTTACAATCAACCTCTTTAATAGAGCATTTTCTTGCATAAATTTTATTCTCTATCTTATTAAACTTGTTAAGCAAGATAGATTTAACAATCTCTTGCTTGTAAAGCCACTCATCTTCAAAAACATGAATAAGTTCTATTCCTTTAGATTTACATTCTTCAGTCTTATTAAGATGATATTTAGGGTCTGTTCCTCTTAATTCTGAGTGGTAGTATATCCCATTAAATTCTATGGCTAAATTATCTTCTGGAATATAGATATCTAACTGCCTTGGTGATATTACTTTCCTAGACCCATTAACTGCATTAACGTATTCTGATACAAAAGAGTATACTTCTTGTTCTGCGTTAGACGTTCCATTACCAGAGCATTTACCGCACCTTAGGTCTCTCCACCAATTACATAATTGAGTAGCATTTAAATGGCCTTTATCACATACAAATTCAATATCCTTAATAAACTCTGCAGGTTCTGTTAATAAAGTACAATTATGTTCCTGCATACTTTTTATTAATCTAGGCCAAAGACTTTCAGCTCTATTAACTTTATTTCTTTCTTTGGTCTTTGATATATGTTCAGAACTTTTTCTGTAGTTATCTACTCCATATTTCTCTAAACAAGTTTGCTTTCTTTTCTCTTGAATCTCTTTAGACCTAAAATGATGAGGTTCTCCATACTTCTCTAAACACGTATTCTTAAACTTTTCTTGAGCAATACTGGAAGCGAAAGGATATGTATTTCCGTACTTCTCTAAACAAGTTTCTTTAGCTTTTTGCTTTACTATTTCAGTTCTTTGTGGTATACTTTCTCCATACTTCTCTAAACAAGTTTGCCTGTACTTTTGTAATGTATCTTCATGTTTTATAGAACATTTATTAGAACAGAATTCCTGATACCCATATTGAAATCCTTTAAATGTAGTTTTCTTAGTCTTGCATGTTTTACATAAAGGAGCTTCAAAGATTCCATTAAAAACGTGGTATAATCTTTGATTAAAAGTAGGATTCTCTAAGAATTCTGTTCTTTTTACAATTTCTGTAAATACCTTAGGAAAATTCTCTAAAGTCCACAAGCCTTGATGCCTACTTCTATACACATTAAGGCACCTTCCATTAGACCTCAAGAGATTTTCTTCTATAAAACTTTTCAAGTCCATTAATACAACTTTAACATATTTTACACGAATGTAAACTTATTCGTATTCAAAATATGTATAAGCAAACTCCACATCAAATGATGCAAATTCCGAGGTTTGACTATGGTCCAACTGCAAGTCACCAATAGTACTTGGCCAAGCATACTTAAGTCTATATTTTATCGAAGTAGTAAAATCTTTAGGATTTAGCAAATATAGCTCTTGATCTCTAAAATACTCATTAGGCATTGCGTGTCTATTAGTCTTAGGATTTAAAATCAAGTCTTGCCATTGCAAAAAGATTCTACGGATCTGAGCATTTACATCAACATTAAATGTTACTGATAGGTTATTGTATGTTCTTTTACCAGCAAATTTTGCGTCAAATCCCTGCCAAGCAACAATGTTTTCATCTATCGTGCTTGATGGCAGTGTAGCAGTCTTGATTAGAAATCTAGAACTATCCATTTTTGTTAAAGGAAAATTAGGCTGGTAGTAGAATAAATAACTTCTAGCTCCAGTTTCAAAATTTGTTTTAAAAGCATCTATATTTAACTCTGATGCTGTAGGCACATTTCCTGCCATTTTAGTCCTCCTGATAAGGAGCTAGATCTTTAAATCTAGCTCCTAGATGTTTTATTTTATGCTACTTCTGCGAAAGAAGTTCCAGTTTTTGTTCCAATAAAATGCAGTCTGATGTACGTAATAGCATACACAGGTTTTACAAAGATATCGCATCTTAGTTCGCCTTTAGCTATTGTTTCTGGTGAATTATTTGTTTCGTCGCACACAAGTCTGAAATCTTCTATAGATCCTAGGCCTTTTGCTGTGTTAAATACAGGTTCGATGTCAATTAGGAACTGTTGACGTTTAAGAGCAGTATTAGGCTCCTGTAGATAGTACTTAGCAGCATCGGCTACTTTTTGTTCTAGAAGTAAGAATGTTAATCTTCCATGAACATATCCAAAGATAGATTCTTTCTGTAACATAGTTTTCTGGGTCCATACATATTTGCCTAGACCAGAAAAGCTTACAATACTGTTAACATTATGTTTGTATATATCATCTCTTTCAGAAAGAGATGGATTCCATGCCAATCTACGTATACCGGTAAGTTCTGCTCTGTTTAATCCAGCAGGAGCTAGACCACCAGCTTCTATGCACTTAATATAGATTCCGGCAACATACCCAGATGCGGGTATCCAGCGATACTTATTACTATACTTGTCTTTAATATCTAGCCAGTTGCCGTAAGCTGCAGCATAGCTTGTGTTAAATTCTGGATATGCAGCATATAGGCCAGTGCTCCAAGTTACTAGATCATCTGCCTCATCACCAAGGTTATTTACAACACTTGCGCTTGGGCAGTCGGTAATAAACATGCAATCTTTACGGGTTGCACACATCTGAACTGTAGTAGATTTAGTAGTATTATCTTTGTCACCATCGATAAATACTCCAATTCTATTGTCTTCAGAATTAGCATATAGATTTACTGCAGCTGTAAAAACTGCGGCCGCAGGGGCTTCATTTCCATCTACACCAATTGCAATATTGCTTGTGTTTGTGCCTCCGCCAAGAGTCTGCCAACTAGATGTTGCAAAATTGGTCAGCGCGGTATTCTTATATGATGGGTTAAATGTTACTCTTATATAGGTAGAATTTTCATTAATTCTATTTTCTACATACATACTTTGTGTAAGATCGTCTACTTTCGCTTCCTCTGTAGATACGTTCCAAGATTCAACAAAAGACCAGTTGCTATCTACTGAAGTATCAGCATTCTGTTTACATTCTTGAACAATTACCAAAAATTCTTTAGTTGTTTCTAGTAAAGAGTCTACGTTACGAATTGCAGTGTAAGTATCCCAGCTAGCATGTAATTTCTGACGAATTAGGTCATAGTTAGTTTTGTCACATACAGCAACTCTTAGATAGTTACCAGACCATCCTCTGTGGGCGGCAATAACATACATCACAAATGGATCTACACAAGCAACTTCATCTGCAAATGCATCAGGATCACTGATGTAACCAACACCAGTACCTAGTTTATATGCGCTGGCTGAAGTCATTGGTGTAAATGTTGCTGAAGTTCCTACAGTTGCTTTTGTTCCAGAAAATGTTGCCGTAGCGGGCATTACTCTTGTACAATAAAGATTATCAGAACTTTTCAGAAATCCTATTGCAGAAAACATATCACAAAAACATGGAGAATATGTGGTTGGTTCTCCAAATGTAGAAACAAGAGAATTTTCATTGTTAATTAAAATTGTGTCATTTTCCCTACCTTTCCATGTATTTCTAAGAATAATGGCGCCGGTAGTTCCAGATGCAGTTTCATTGTACTGTGTTTGGTCCTCTTCAGTCACAGAAATCTGCGGTGAAATTAAGTCTACTAGTTCAGGCATAGTTATCTCCTTTAATTTATATAGATAGAAGAATCATTCAATCTATATTTAATTCTATATAAACAAGAACAAATTCAAAATTTTGTTTTGGTCTAATGGCTGGGTACTTCGTCGTTTATTTTTCTCGTTAGTAGCTTTCGTTTGCTTACATCTATTTATATAAAAGCACTAACTTTTTTTGTTTTTGAGGTCCCTTTTTGCATCAGGCGTGATATAATGAAACTAAAAACATGGAGGCAGCCAAATGGATGATCGCGAAAAATACAGCAAAATCATTGATGCAAGAGTAGAATGGTGCTGCCCTGGTAGACATGGAGTGGTCCGTAATGTTACAAAAAGGGAATGGCATGAAGAAATTGGTCCTGCACTTCAATATTTTTACGCCTGCGGAAGAAAAGGCGTATGGGCCACAAAAACGGTAAAAGGCGTATTTGATATAGAATTTTGCCATCAAGCGAAAGTTTTTCCGGCGCCTAAAAACCCATGGGAATGGTGCGGTGAAACTATCCTTTTTAAAGACCAGCAGAATGCAGAAAAAATTAATCTCAAAAAATCTTATGCCTTTAGAATTGGTCAGAAAGTCTCTTTCACCTATAAAAATAAAAATTTTACTGGGCTGATCTTCTCTATAAATAAAAGAGCTTCTATTGTGGTAGAAAATGACGAATGTGTCTACTACATTCCTTTTGACCAAATACAAAAATAAAGGAGAAAAATGATGAATAGAAAAACTTTTATCTCTCTGGTAAAAGAGGCCGAAAATGGCTCAGTGTTCAAAGATGACGAAGATCTCAACGAACTCATGCGCCCCTTTGATGGACTGGCTCTCCATAAAGAAAGAAGAATGGTAACAAAAAATGCGGCAATAACCTGCATTAGATATCAAGCCCTTCAGCTTAATGGCAAATGGGATTATGAAGAGCTTGAAAATCTTCAGCATTATTTTAAAAGGGTAGATTTAATTTAAAAGGAGGCAGCCAAAATGGTTATCACAAAAGAATGGGTTGATTCTATTGCTCCTAAACATGGAAGAACTTCGTGATCTGATGATAATTTAGCCAATGCATATGGCGGGTGGAGCGGATTTTATGACAGAAATACAGGAAAAAAAGAAATCCGCGTGCCCAGATGTACAAGATGTTATCTGCTGGATTCCATCGGATGTCATTCTGAGGACTTATCTTTTGAACCTGTCGTTGATATTTGGCTGCGATATAAGGAGGAAAATGATGAAAAGGACTCTTAAGATTGAGATTGAATGTGGGGATTTTACCTGTGCATCTGTTCCTGACAAATTCTGTAAATGGATAGGATCTACAAAATTTGGGACAATTCCTGTATGCATGTTATTTAACCAAGACAATGAATCATATACTGTTCTTGGAGAGATAAACGGATGGGTAAAAAGATGCGACGCGTGCCTCGATTCTGAAAATAAAAATACATGCATTAAATTTTAAAGTCCCTTTTTCCTAGATTATGATATAATTAAAATACAGGAGGATATCCATGGAAAAAGAAACATGCTTCTGGTGCGGCAAGGAAGTTAAATGGGTAAATTCTTTAGGATATTGCAGAGAGTGTATGGAATTGCTTATTGCCCAACACCACAAAGAGGCCAAAAATGACAAAGGTAGTCATTCCTAATTACAGATTTTCTAACTGGAGCAGAGGCCAGTCAAAGCCTGGTTCCTGGAAATTTCTGTTTGAATTTGAGGGAAAAGATATTCCTAATGATATATCTTTAACTCAGAAGGCTAGGGATAACTATGCAAAGAAAAAAGACCCTGTATTTGGGTATGTTAACTTTCGTGGGCTGAGTGAGAAGGACATTATCTCTATTATATCATCAGCAAAGAGAGGAGAAGTTCACTTAGGCTGCACTAGAATGAACTGGTTAAGCTGTTATAAAATAAAAGACCCTAAATTTTACGGAGACCAATGTAATGATTAAATGTTTTTATCATAGCGCCGACCTGGACGGTATCTGTTCAGCCGCCATTGTCAAATATAAATATCCTGACGTAGAACTTTTTCCTATAAACTATGGAGATAAGTTTCCTTGGGCAGATATTAAACTGTCAGACATTGTATTTATGGTAGATTTCGGTTTACAACCCATAGAGGATATGGTAAAATTAAAAGAAAGTTGTTATTTAACTTGGATAGATCATCATATTACGGCAATTAAAGAAGCAGAACGGGTAGGTCTTGAACTTCCTGGACTTAGGATAGATGGAACTGCTGGATGCGAACTTACATGGCAATATTTATTTCCTAATCTAGATCTTCCTTGGCCTGTGTATTATCTAGGAAGATATGATGTATGGGATCATTCTAATAAATGGGTTTTACCATTTCAATATGGTATGCGTCTAAAAAATCTGTCTCCAGATTCAGATAAGTGGGAAATTCTTTTTGACGAATCTCACAAAAATCATACAGAATTTCAGTGTAATATAATTGATGACGGGCGACTTATTATTAACTGGGAAACTGTTGAAAATGAAAGAACTGTGTCTTATCTTTCATTTGAGACTGTTTTTGAAGGCTTAAGAGCAATTGTCTGTAATGCCCGCGGAGGGTCTACTTTATTTCAATCTAAATACAATGAAGAAAAGCACGATATCATGATTAGCTTTGTTTATACTGGCAAAAGCTGGAATTATAGCTTCTATTCAACACAAGATAATGTTCACTGCGGAGAATTAGCGAAAAAGCTAGCTAAGAAGTATAATAGTACAGGTGGAGGTCATAAAGGCGCGGCTGGAATGAATATAAAAGAATTTATCTTTTAAAAGGAGGTCAATAGATGCAGAAACTTAGAGACTTTTGCGCAATAAACATAATGGAATGGGTTCCTCCAAAGCCACTACCACAAGGAACATATAATAATGTATTTGAGAATGAAGAATTAGGTATTGGATTAACTGTAGGATGGAGACATGAAGATGGTACTTTTTATTCCAATAAAGAACTTGAACCTTACACATATTGGAGAACAAAAGATGGAGAAATCGTTAAAGCTCCTTGGGGAGGGTATCTTACTAAAGGACAATACGGAAAGTGGCAGCCAGATAATATTTATAATGGACAAATATTTTTATTAATTGAGAAGATTAAAGAAACTAAAAACATTGAGATTTACTTTCATAAAACTTGTGGCCTTGATGATGGAGTTTCTGTAAAAATAGGAAACGGATCATATCACTGGGACAAAAACTTATTTTTCGCACTAATAGACTCGTATAAGGAGTATAGCTAAAGTTATCAAAATATTAAGAATTTAGGAGATTAAATGGCTGGATATATTGGAAGGGTAAAATTGGATAAGGAGACTGTAGAGGATCTTTTATTAATCGAACAAGATGAGCGTTATGATGAATATTATGCGATGAAAATAGATGATGAACTTTATCATGTTTATGGAATTAATGGGCCTAGATTTATTACAAGACTTGATAATTATGATTTAAAACGGTATATAGAAAAAGTTCCCAATGGCATACTATAACTCTAAAAAAACAGAACTTCCGTCTGTAACTACTCTCATTGGGCGGTATATGAATAAGCCTTATTTAGCATTATGGGCTAGAGATCTTATGAGAGATCATGGCATAGACTTTGAAAATGAAACTAGAATTGCGACAAATATTGGTACAATGGCCCATGAAATGATTGAATTTGATTTATTAGGGCTTCCTACAAAGACTTATGTTAATAGAGACTCAGACCAAGTTAAACATGCCTTAATAGCTTATTCAGCATGGGAAAAATGGAAAGAAATCAATACCATAGACGAAGTCATAGCAACTGAAGCAAAGCTTGTGTCAGAAGAACATTCTTTTGGTGGAACTATAGATGTTGTGCTAAAAATGAACGACAAAATTACACTTCTAGATTTAAAAACGTCAAAAACAATATCAGTAGAGTATTTAATTCAAGTAGCTGCATATGGTAAACTATGGAATGAAAACTTTCCAGATAGACCAATTGAAAGATATGAAATTCTGAGAATTGACAAGCATACAGGTAAATATGACTACGAGGGATGGAGTGAGTTAGAAAAACCATGGAAGATCTTTAGGTGTTTTCTACTTATTGATAAATTGTTAAAAGAAGTTCAAAATACTCTTTAAAGGAGAAATATATGGTTCCGCTCACAAATGCTCTATGTTTAACTGTTAGTTTTGCATCCTTTATGGCATTTTTGCGCTGCGAAAGAAAAGATTGGGAAGGTAAATCTATGCTGTTTTATTTTATTGCCCCAATTTGTCTTGCTTTGGGATTGATTCTTTAAAGGAGAACGTTGATAGTACAAATTAACAGGTCCCTTTTTTGACCATGTGTGTTATAATAAACTAAAAATCTTTGGAGGCATAAAAATGAGTTATATGCGTGATAATATCAGAGAAGGTAAGTATGACAATAAACTTCCTTTTATGTCTAGGAGAAAAGACCAGAAAGCGCATGAGGCATATTACAAAGAGGCCAGCCTTCTCAGAGAACTTTTTGTTAATGATCTTGAAAAAGAATACAACACAGCAAATCTTAAAGGAAAAGATAAAATCTTTGCTTATGCGTGGGAATTAGGTCATGCGCACGGGTTTAGCGAAGTTTTATCGTATTATGAAGAAATTTCTGCTCTTGTTGTTGATTTGATGTTAGCAAATCTTCCAGACAATAAATAAAAATCTTTGGAGGCCATTATGTCGTTGAAAAATGTTTATGTTGCTTTGGAAGAAATCGCAAATGAGCCTTCTACTAATGCAAAACAGTCTCTAATTCAGAAATATCTAGATATTCCATATTTTAAAGAAGTGGCGTATTTTGCATATAATCCATTTCTAAAATATAAAATCTCTGATGTTCCTGCAGCGAAATTTGACTCATCAAGATCTGCCGCAGATATTTTCAGCATATTAAAGCATCTATCTACACAGCGTGGAGCAAATAATCAAGATCGTGATGCTTTGTCTAGAATATCATCAATAGATTCTGAAACGATATCTGTAGTAAACAGAATTCTTAAAAGTGATTTGCGGTGCGGGGCCGGAATAACACTATTTAGGAAATTTATTCCAGAAATTCCTGTACATGAACCTATGCTGTGTGGAAAAGAATTTGATAAATTTATGAAAGTTGCAGGATCCTATGATAATGTAGCAACTTCCATAAAACAAGATGGAGTGCGAGTATGGGCAATAGTTATTGGTGAGAATGTTCGTTATATTTCCCGCAACGGCAAAGAATTTCCTAATTTCGATGTTTTTAACGAACATCTAATTTCAGCTGTTAAAGAGATGAATTTATCAGAAATCCAGGTAATTTTTGACGGAGAGGTAATCACTAAAGACAAAGACTTTCAAAAGGTACTTACTCAATTTCGCAGACTTACAGAAGCAACTAAAGATATTTTCGAATTTAGAATTTTTGATATTGTCTTAGATAAGCCATTTACTGAAAGATATGAATTACTTAAGGAATATTTTGTCGAAGATTATGAAGTTAATCGTCCTATCGTTAATTTGGTTTATCATTCTAGACACCTCAATTCCAAGGAAGGGATCTTTAAGCTTCTAGATCAGGTTATAGACGAAGGTGAAGAGGGTCTGGTAGTGAAGACCTTGAATGGTCCTTATGAATTTAAAAGGTCTAATCATTGGTGTAAATTGAAAAGGTTTTATACTGAAGATTTGCCTGTAATTGGTATGGAATACGGCACTGGTAAATATAAGGATAGACTAGGAGCTTTGATCTGTGATTTCAATGGAGTTAAGGTTAGTGTTGGTTCTGGGTATGATGATTATGAACGAACTGAGCTTATGCTTAATATTCCGTCCATGATAGAGGTAAAATACCAATCTGTGACAAAAGATGGAAGCCTTAGGTTTCCTGTATTCATGAGAGTTAGAGAGGATAAATGATAAAAGGTACACACCATACTGTGAAAACTAAAGAAAAGATTAGTAAATCTTGCAAAGGCAAAAAACCATCTTTAGAAACAATTGAAAAGCGGGCAGCTAAATGCAGAGGTAAAAAACTGCGCCCTAAATCAGAAGAAGAAAAGCAGGTTTTACGTGAGAAGTGCAGTGGATGGCATCATACAGAAGAAGCAAAAAAGAATATAAGCAGAAATTTAAGAGGGGTACGTCGAGGGGGCCAAACAGATGATCATATAAAGAAAAATAGAGAAGCGCACTTAGGAAAAAAACATTCTGAAGAAACAAAAAAGAAAATGAGTATAACATCAAAGAAAAGAATGGAGCAATATGAAAATAGATTAAAAATATCTAAAACTTTAAAAGAACTTCTAAAAGATCCTACTAAAAATTCACAATGGCGTGGCGGTATTTCTTGTGAACCATATTGTATAATTTGGACTAAACAATATAAAAATGAAATAAAAGAAAGAGACGAGAACAAATGCTGGAACCCATTGTGTAGAAATAATAGTAAAGGATTTGGCCCTCACCATATAGATTATATAAAGAAAAATTGTCACCCAATGAATTTGATAACACTATGCAAATCGTGCAATTCTCGTGCCAATTTTAATAGAACACAATGGAAAATATATTATACAGACATAATGTCTCAAAGATTTCCAGAACTTGTTGAATCTTACGCAATATACCTAAAGAACAATTATGCAAATTGAGAGGATAAATAAATGATTTGGATACTATGCCCTTTAGCTTCATTGATCTATTTCTTTTATATTTTTAGTTACAGAGAATCTGCACCAGCTAGTTGGGACAAATAAAGGAGAATACAATGGCATGGATTAGATCTCAGGATAGAAGTATGGTTTTAGACATTAATAGAGTTTTGGTAGAAAAAGAGGGCGCAGAATATTTAATACGTGCTACAGTTGTAAGTGGATGGTCACCATATATAGTAGGCAAGTTTTCTACATTTGAAAATGCAATGAAGGAATTAGATGAGATTGTTTCTTGGCTAAATAATGATATAACATATGCTAAAAATGGTGAATATATAACTGGAATGTTTGCTAATAATGTATATCATGTAAATGAAGACGTATAAGAAGGAAAACATGAAAAAAATTGGAATAGATTTTGATGCTGTACTAGTTCAATCTGATCTAATTCTCTGCCAAATACTAACAGAAAAGCTTGGGTATGTAGTTCTTCCAGAGAGAATTAAAGCTTATGCTATAGAAGAGTGCTGCCCTGAACTATCATCAGATGACGTCAGAGATGTTATTGAGAAGCTAGTCTGTATGGAATATACGTTTCAAATTCCTCAATATCCTGGTGCTTTAGACTTCCTTAAATGGTATGGAAAATCAAATGAGATCATCATCATAACAAACAGAATAGATCTTGAACCTGTAGAAGTGTATCTGAGACATCATCTAGATAAAAATACCTTTGATCAGATAAGACTTTTTTATGCAAAGGAAAAAGGCCCTTTGGCAAGAAGCTTGGGTCTAGAATATTTTATTGAAGATCATCTAGTAAATGTCATCAATCTAGCAAACCATGGAGTAATTCCTATTCTTTTTAGGCAGAATTGGAATGAAAATGTAATTTCAAAAAGAAGTAATTTGTTTGATCTTGTTCATTTTGTCAACTCATGGGAAGATATCTATTATTTTGTTGGATGCGAACTTTTTGGGTATTAATATGTCCCTTTCTTAAAGCTTTATGATATAATAAACTTAAAACTGAGGAGGATGTTATGGTTAAAATGAGACTTACTATTGTGTGCGAGTACGTAGCAAATCCTGAGCATTATGGTACTGAAGATCCAGTTGAAATGGCAAAAATAGACATGAAAAACTTTAGTGAAAACCCAGATCTTCTGTCGGAAATGATCATCACAGATGAATACACAGCTATCGTAGAACCTGTAAAAGGAGAAGATTGATGGAAATACAAAAAAAGAATTCACTCTATAGACTGTTTATCTGGTGTCTTAAAGTCTGTGACAGATTTACAGACAAAAATATGGCTTATAGATATAGGAATCAGACCAATTTATGCCATTTTGTCAGAGTGATTGTATTCTATACTCCATTAGTATTCTTTCTCAATTTTCTTTCTTATTCTGTCATTTTAACGTCTGTATTTTTACTGTTTTTCTGGTTTAATTTAAAGGATCTAGGCATTGTATTGCTTTTACTTACAGCAACGGTTGCGTTTACATTCGGCGCTGTAGCTTTAGGATTTAAACTTTCTAAACTTGAAAAGTATGAATTTTACAAGATTACTACTAAGTTTATCAAAGCCAAAAAAGACAAGATTTGTCCTTACATCACATTTGAAGGAGAAAAATAATATGTGGTTTATTCTATCCTTGCCTTTCACAGTGTTTTCTATACTAGTATGCGCGGGTCTTATATGCATTGAAACTTTAGTGCATTTTAAAGTAGAATCAGCATCTGTTGTCAGTTCTACTGTATGTTCATTTGTTGACGCAGAGAGAACTGATACTGGTATAAAAATCAAAGTTAAATGTAATGATAAAGAATACTACAGCTATGATAGAAGCTTGTTAGTTTGGTATGTAAAAAATCCAAGCAAAGAAGCTAACTGCCTTATAACCGCCGATGGCAATATTATTAAAGGTGAATAAATGGATAGAAATATGACAACGAAAATTCCTATTGATTACTTTTCAGAAATAAACAATAAATTTAAAAAAGTTACATACGGGGAAATTATACAAACTCTAAAAATTGAACGCGTGGTATTAGAAACGTTTGTGTTTAGAGACACTAAAACGGTGAGCGCAATTGATGGGTTATTAGATATTATGATTGAAAAAATGCTACATTTATCATATAGGTACAGTTTATGGGATTTATGTCTGAACTGGAACACTCATCCTACGCAAACACTGCATATTTCAGAGACTAAATATATCAATGTTGCAGATATATCAATCTATAAAGAAATCCAGAGGTAATGAATAGATGAACATGATGAAAAAGGCTTGGTTAACCGCGGCATCAGAAAATTTGTATTCTTTAACTCTTGAAAGTGAGAAAGTTGATACTTTAGAAAGTATTACATCACAAGATGAAATATTTCCTAAAAATCCTACAGCAGAACATCCATTAAGGAGAGTAAGTATAATCAGATATCTAACTGAAGAAGATCTTATAAACCTATACGATACTCTTGGTTCATTTTTAATAAGTATGTATGCAAAAGTTTATAAAAGATAATCTTTTTAATAACTTAAATAAACTTAATGCATGCAGAGTTAGGCAAGATGTATGAGTCTTTAGGATTTGAACTAGATCATATATCTGGACCTAATTACTGGTATATTATTCAGGGTCGCAGGGAACACCTGGTTAAATATCAGAAGCATAAGTTAAATTGCCTATTAGAAAATTTTGATCCTTCCAAGACCGAATGGCAAAATATGCAGGACCATGGTTACGATAGAATTTGGGACTGCGGAAATTTAGTATATAGGTTTACAAAAAGAAGGCAAAAAGACGGTGCATAATGAAATTATGTTCATTATGCACCGCGTAAGTTGTTGATATTAGTCAGTAAAGTTATCTACTCTCACCCATCGATAATACAGGGACGAACCAAAAATATTTGAGTGTACCCCATATCTGCTCATTAGCCCGATTGTTGGGTTGAAAGAATCTTCAAAAGTTGCTTTACTTGCCATTAGTGAAATGTATGGCAGATAAATAATACCCGTGTCATAAGCAGATGGGCCTTTATAACCTACTAAGAAGCCTACCACTGAACTAAAGGTATCACGATATACAGAAATACGACCGTCTAGAGTACCAAGTCTTGCTACTCCAGTAGGAGCTGTATTTGCATCACCAGCTACGGGCCAAATAGTAAAAGCAGATGTTGCTTCAAAAATGGCACATACTGTTGGATGGCATACTGCCCAATTACCAGCGCCTCTACGGGTTGTAATAGCAATGTCATTTGCTCTGCGAATTAGCAAATTAAACAGAGCACGATAACGTTCACCTTCCCATCTACCGTCACAAGTCAAATAATTCCATGAAGAACTTGTAGCAGTAGAACCGGTTGCTGAAGTTTTAATAGCAGTAATAAGTTCACGATCGATTTCCTGAGTAATTTCGTAACTCAGAATGTCCATCATTTCACCTTCAAGATCTAGGCCGTGCATTGCTTTAAGATCTTGGGCTACTTCTTGAGACCAGCGGGCGCGTAGTTTACGGGTTTTAGCCTCTACTTGTGCTTTTTCTAGAGTCATGTTAACTTCTTTGATATGAGTACCTGTACCGATACCGATACCAAAGTCAGAACCTACACCAGAACCTGCTTTAGATCCAAGAGCTTCCTGAGCAGAAGTAGTAGCAGAATAGGTGTAATCTGCATCAACGGTGTTATAACCTACTTCCTGGCCGTGAGAAACGCTATTATAAGTTTGACCTGCGCGATAACGCAGAGCAAAAGCTAGACCGACAGGACCTGTCATAGGCTGTACGCCTACTAGATCATGAGCTACTAGTTCAGGGAAAGTTCTACGTACCATAGGAATAGCGATTTGATAGAAATCGCCGTTTGTGGTATAAGAACCGCTGCGGTTAAAAGTTGCTTCAATGTTAGAGCCAGATTCGTTTAATTGAGAAGTAAGCCAAAGCTCCTGATTCTCAAGCATGATAGCTGTAGCATTTTTAACTTTTTGAGATCTAATGGGATTGCCTTCATTAAGGATATCTTCCCATTTCTTAACCATATCTTTTACGTTCATTTAAATTTCTCCTTAACTTTTAAGAATTTCTTTCCATCTTTTAACCATCTCAGAACGATAGGTTTGGAATGGAGTCTTGTTTTCATTTACTTCTTCTGTCTTTTCTGTTTTATCTTCTACAACGAGTTGCCCTTTGCCTTGAGGCTCTTCGGCTTCATCCATTGTACCTTCATCACACTCAGGGCATTTACCAGAAGTACACTTACTTTCTTGTACACTTTCAAAGCCGCAATTAGAACATTTACATGTATACTTTTTACTTTCTGCTTCATGTAGTTTATTTTCTACAATCAAAGAAAACTTGCGGTCAATTTCTTTTGCATTAGAAACGCCCTCTAGCAAACCTAGCACGCGTTTACGTTCAGGAGTTGTAAGACCTTCGCACTTCTTAGTTTTATATAGCTCAGAAGCTAGATCCTGGGCATCAGATTCTATTACCAGTTTCTCTTCAGTTAGAGTATTGATTTCATCATTAAGTTTAACAATCTCGTCTCTGGCTTCACTCAGAAGCTCTCTGGCTTCTTCGTCAAGGACACCTTCATCAATGCCAATACGAACTTTAAATTGGTCAATTAGATCAGAGTATAGTTCACCTTTACGAGCATATTCCATAATATTTTCAGGAATAATCATTTCTTCTTCTAGAATATCATCTACGAAGTTAGAAAATTTAGAAGTAATGTCTTTCTTGTAATCTTCAAACTTCTCTTCGTAATGCTCTAAAAGTTTTTCCTTTTCAGTTTCTAAAGCCTCATCAAGCTTTTCTTTGACCTTTATATCAACAAGATCATTAAGTTTCTCAGTAAGAGCAGCTTTTTGTTCTTCATTTAATGTTTCTGCTTTAAGCATATTTAGAATTTCATCAAACATCATCAGACCCCCTTAACGTTGTCTAGTTAAACCAAGCTTTTTGCCACTAAGACCTTTACCCATTTTTTCCATACGAGCAATTTTTGGTTTTAGTTTTCTCATACGAGCTTTGATTTTGGTTTTATTTTTTCTGTAATACATTCTTGACTTACGTCTACCTGCTGCAGATGTTTTCTTCAATAGACGCACTTCACTAATTTCTTCGCCCTCGTCGTCTTCACTATCATCTTCGCCAGAATCTAGTTCTTCTAAAAGCTTATGATAACGAACGAGTTGATCTTCATCCATTGATTCATCATTAAGATCAAGTAGAAACTCAACCATGTCATTAAACAGCTCTTCGTCAGACATTTCTTCATTTAGAGTTGATTCAATATCTTGGCCGAGGTATTTCTTGAGTTTTTCGTTTATATCCATACGAAACATCCTCCTGTTATTTACTATATATATTTATAAAATTTTACATTTTTGTTACATGCAGTTTAGATTTAGACTTGTGGAGTTTAGATTTCTTCGTGTTGCGTATTTTTGCTGCGTGATATAGTACTCCACCTGTAGCTCCTACAACAGCCCCGCCAATTTTAAAGATGGGGCCGCCTATTATAGACCCAATAAGAGCACCGTCTTTTGCTCCACTAGCTGCGGCCATAAAGTAAGGCTTACCGTGTTGTATGATCCACTTGCCTTTTTTGCCTTCTAGAATAAATTCTATCCTATTTAAAAGATCTAAATTCATTACATAAATCCAAGAATAGATTTAATACTATCTTTAAGTTTAAGTATAGAACCTACTGCAATATTCTTAACTGCCTCAATTGGAATCTTTTTCAGATCAGAATACGCAGATTTAAGTTTAGTATGTGCAGACATGAGGTATTTAAGATTTTTAGCATCTTCGCTTTCTTTTATAACAGCATCAATAACTTGAATAGCTGCATCTACACTATTAAGCATAGCAGCATACATATTTATTGCTGAAGATTCATCTAATTTTTCATCAGTAAGATATTTCCGAAGAGACATGCTATTTTCCTATAACTTTAGATATTTTTGAATATGCTTTTTCTAGAAGATCACGAGCTTCTACAAGAGTAGCGTATTTAATTCTATCTCCAGACTCCTTCATTACTTTATCCATATTCTTTAAAGGAAAATAGAGATCAAACTTATCGATAACTTTTGCTAGAGATTTAGTAACATCTGTGTTACTTTCACATAAAGAATCTATCTCTTTTAACAGAAAGTTGAAGTACTCATTTCTTATTACTTCAATGTTAGGCTCTGGCTTTGTCTCTTTAACGTCGTAGACAACAAACTCAGTTCCTTCATATATACCTTTAACCCAAGAGGGATTATTACTGGGGCTTGATACTAGATCCCATAGCAAAAGCTTATATTCATCATTTACATATCCGCTTTCATCTACAGAACCCAGGCCTCTAGAACTAATACCAATAGGACCTTCTCTTAAAAGGGTCTTGGCGATATTACCTGTAGGAGTATCTAGAATTTTAGCTTTACCATAAAGGTCGTCGCCTTTCCACTCTAATTGTACTGTTCTAATAGCTACTTTATCTAAATTAGGCTCTGGATTAGCAGGATGGCCTAATTCTCCCCATAAAGGAATACCTTTTTTTAGATATGATTCTTGAAGTCTAGTTACTTCTCTATTTAAAGTATCTTTCTTATAGATTCTACCATTGGCATTTTTCTTTTCTGCTGAAGAAAAAATTCCAACAACAAAAAGATCTTTGCCTTTTTCTCCTTCTTCTATAAGCTCAACTTCATACGAGCATTCTGTAATGAGTTTCATTTTATTCATAATTTTACTCCATAGTCTTTAATCTTTCTTCAAGCCGCTTTATCTCTCGCCTAATAGACTCCTTCTTTGCCTTCTTAGATTTAAGATTGAGAAACAACATTTGGCCAGGATGCATTAACTTATTCGCGGCTGGCTGAGCAGTATAGCTGTCAGACATAGATCTAATATAATTGCGCAGTTTAATAATCTTATCTTTAACTGCTTTTTTAGCTGCTGATATCTTTCTACCTTCAAGTAGAAAAGTTATTCTATCTTCAATCTGTGTCATGTTCTGATTTTTCTGGCTCAGATATCTCATTTTCAAGCCCTAATTTATCTTTTATATATCCATCTTTAGCTACAGCAATCTCTTTCTTGATAATATCTTTTGCGGTAATATAGTCATCTTTAGCAAAAGCATCAAGAGCATCTTTAATTTTATCAACATCAACTGGCATACTATTTCTCCTTTTGTTTCTATTTATAAAAAAATTTAAAAATTTGCTTGCTCTTTTACTTTAAATCCTAATTTATAATCCTGTTTCATTCCTTCTACATTAGCCTTAATGTCATCTTCATCCCACTGTAGGTATTTTTGCATGAGAAAGTATTTAGAGAATTCAGGCTGGCCGCTTAGTGTCAAGTAGTTATTAAACTTAGTTTCTCTAAGTATTTGTTCTTGTTTTTCTTTATAGAAGCTAGGCTGAGTCATTTTAATTGTAAGATTATCTTTACCAAGTTCGTATTCAGCCTTAAGTCCTTTAAATTCTAAGTGAAGGAGAAATAAATTAAGCCATTCATTACAGAATCTTGTCTGCTGTCTTTCTAGAAATACTGCCCATTTAATTTCATCTCTACTTATTTCTCCAGCAGGACTTCTAGTGAACAATATTTCACTTTCTCTATCACTCTGCATTGCTGAAATTCTAGAAGCAGGATATTTAAGAGACTGATAAAGTTTGCGCTGAAAATATTTTACATCTCCTAATTCAGTAAAACCTGCAGTAGATGATCCTCCTACTGTAGATATTGTGCTTCCGCGTCCCTCGGAACTGGAACTGACGAAAAAGTTGTCCGATATACTTAGGACATCGGGATTTTGGGTAAGTCTTCCTGTGCTAGGATCATAGCTTTGTTTCTTCATCATGGACTGTTTTACTTTTTCTACATACTTCATTGCCTTGTCTCTAGGCATATTTCCTACGTCTAGAGAAAATACTAGTCTTTCAGGAGCTCTTACAATTCTATAAATTATAATAGAAGTCTCTAGAAGCTTTAGAGTATTATACGGAACTTTTACTTTTTCTAGATATCCAAAAATTTCATTTTTATATTTTCCATAAATTCCATAATCTACAAGACCTATTTGGGCAGGTTCAAAGTCAATTGTCTCTTTATCTGTAGGACCAAATTTTCTGCCAGAATCTGGGTTGATATATTGTTTGTATTTCTTTACTTTACCTGTTATATGATCATATTCAAAATCCATAGTTTCTGTTGGAAGCTTCTTAATTCCGATGATACCATTCTTTGTGTTTGTCTCATCAATTATTCTTTCATAGTAGAATCTTCCGTCTATAAAATACGTTCTAAAGAAATCATACAACTTTTCTTGAAGCTTAATTCTATTATAGAATAAATCGTTAAATTCTTCTTGTAACTTATTGATAACATTCTTATTTTTCTTTAATTCTTCTTCCTGGATATCTAAAACTAATACTTTACCTTCTAGGTCTTCTTGAGTACTTTCTATACAGGCGTCTTCAATAACATCAGCTACTTCTGGCATTTCAGCAATATTTCTATAATTAACAATCTTAGACCGTTCATTGTTGAACGTTTTATTAATATAGTTTGAATAAAACATATTTAAGGAAGATGTAGAAAAACTATCAAACTGAGGAGAGTATTCAATTCCTTCACCAGACATGCTTTTAACAGTTTTAGATGATATTGACGTATTAGCTTTATTTTTAAAAGCAGATATCGCCTCATCTAATTTACTAGTATAATTCTTAACTCCTGATAACATTCCCATTATCTAATCCTCTAAAGTTTTAATGTTTTTTCAGTCAATATTTTAAACTCTATTCCATTCTTTTCACAATATGACGAAGCAGCCTGCCATTTTGCTAAGTTTCTTGTATATGTTATAACTTCCTTTAGATATGTAGCATCATTCTTCTTTTTAACTGGCCTTTTACACTCTTTTTCTGGTTTTATTTCAATAACGTAACTATTAATTTCACCAGTTTTAGTTTTGATTTTAACCATAAAATCTGGATAATAAGATCTAGATTTTCGTTGTATTACGTCGTAATACAGAATCCTTAAAGATTCACTAGACCATAAAATTACATCTGGGTTTTTATCACACCATTCACAAAATTTACGTTCCCAAGAAGATCTGCATACAGCATGAGTTCCAACAAACTTTTCTAAGTTCTTAGGAATAAATATTTGGTGATTTTTACTTACTTGGTTCTTTATCCAACTCATTATGTTTTTATGATGTAATTACATACAAGATAAGGTTGTAAATTATTATGAGCTACATTACCTCCAGATTCTCCTGTAGTTGAACTTCCAATATAAAAAGCCGCAGGACCAGATCCACCACCAGCGTATGTTCCGCCTTGAACGCATTGAATAAATGAATGAGAATGGTGAGCGAGTTCATTTTCTGTTAAGGTATGTGTTTCTGTACCACCTGTCTGACCTAGTGTAGTAAAATTTGCGTTAAGTGCGCTTTTACCAACAGGTATTCTAGTTCTTAGATCTGGTACATTAAATGTCAAAGATCCATCACCTACACCATATAAGACCCCCGTAACAGCAAATAATGTTGCATAAGTAGTTCTTGATACAGCAGATCCGTCACACAGTAAAAATCCTGCCGGCGCAACACTTCCTGCGTAGGGAAAATACACTCCAGCAGGAATTATATCTAAAGCAGCAATAAGGTCATCTACGTATTTCTTATTAGCAATATGGTAATCTGATGTGGGTGCAGAACTAGGAGTAAAAGCAAAAGCTTGAAATGTAACAGTATTGCCGGTAGTTCCATCCCATTCAGAGTATTTAAGAACTGTCTTGGATCCTACTGTTATAGTACCTGATCCTGTAAATATTCTATATGGTCCAGCAAGTACTGCCCCATTAAATACTATTGAAGACGCAACAGGAGAATTTACTGTAGCTCCATTTAAAAAGTGTGTAGTAACATTTGCTGGAATTGTTAAACTTCCATTTATGTTCCATACCCCAGGAGCTAATACAAGGGTTCTGCTAAGTGCCCCTATATCTGTTATAGCCGCGGCTATTGTAGATTCATTCTTATCTGTTCCGTATGCTCTAGCATCTACCCATGGGCCTTTAGATATAATATCTCCAGGTTTTATATACGTTACGCCGTAGCTTCCATCAAACAGCTCTTGTACATATTCTCCAGAAACACTAGTAGGTATCTGAATTATATCATCATAAGAATAACCTTCTAAAATATTTGTTCTTACTTTGCTCATCTAATACTCCTATTTATACAACATTTATTGCATTGTAATACTTGGGCCTGAGAGCCACGTCCAGTCTTCAAGTTCAGTAGAATCTGTAAGAATTCCCCATATATCTGCATCTTCAGTGGCAGGAGTAAACTCAAAGCTTTCATCTAAAATATCTAAAGTTAATGAATATGACGCCCAATACAATGCTGAAATCAAATCATCATTAAGGTTATTGCACCTGAATTTACCAGACACCTCAGAAAAATCATTTAATTGGTCTAAAGTATCTTTATCAACAAGCTCTAGGTTTTTGTCCTCAATAAGCTTTTTCATTAATAAAACAGCTTTAGGTTTAGTATTTCTTGTTGCTCTAATGCCTAGATCTGTAGATTTACTTCCACAATTGTAAAGTTTTGAATATTCCAGCTCCCACCAAAGCTGATTTACTACCGCAGATCCTTCTGCGTTATTTTCACAAACAATCCAGGCGCCGTTATAATAGACTCCAAGACGATTAAGTATCTCTGCATATTTATAAACATCTACCATATTATCATTAAAAACAGCAACTTGTTTAAGTTTTACAGGTTTTAAACTTACAACTTTGAGAATCTGGGCACTAGAATAATGCTCTCCTGTGCCTTTTGCTGTATCTGCTCCAATTACATACACACATCCATCTATAGGCTTTTCATATACTAGAAGTTTTTTGTTAAGTTGTGTAGTCACGGGCTGTATATAATTATTAGAAATTTCTTTAAGTACATCTGGATCAATAACTGTAGAAATAGAACCAATGAATGAGCATTCAAACTCTTGTCTAAATAGATTTACGTCATTGTTTAGGTTCTTAATCTGCTCTTTTTTCCAATCTTCAGTTCTGCCCTCGACATCACTCCATATCGTCTTAAAATGTTTAAATTCATTTTCTCCGTTAATTGCTCCATGCCAAAGTTGACCAAATAGATTAAACATTCCTTTAGGTGTAGACGCTATAATAATTTTTGCATCCTTTGATGCAGAAATTGCCGGGTAGTTAGATGCCCAAAAATCTGCTGCTAATTTATCACTAGACAAGTGGCCGAACTCATCAAGCAAAAGGATATTTACCGTTCTTCCTCTAAAGGCTGCCTTTGAAGTTGCTGCAGTTTGTATCGTACTTCCATTCTCAAATGTTATTGAAGTTTCATTATATTTAATGATTCCAGGTTTTAATTTTTCGTCAAGCTCCTCGTACATTAACTTTATTCTGGCTAAGAAGTCCTGCGCAGATCTTGCTGAGTTTGACCCAATAGCAACATAAGAATCTGGTCTAAATATCGCATACCAAAGAGAATATGCTCCCATAGAAACACTCTTTCCTTGCTGTCTGCCGCTACAGATTATTACTCTGTTATTATTTAAAATTAGATCAAAGATCTCTCTTTGATAATTTCTTGGAACAAATTTTACTCTGCCATCGTCTGGATGTAATATTGTTACATGAGATAAAAAATAATAAAAATCTTCAGAACATTTAGTAAGCTTATCTACATCTTCCTCAGAATATTCAAGTTCAGTGTTTGGCCTTTTTATAAAACCAAATTCATCATACTTTATTGACATAAATTTTATGCTCTTATATCATCCTTAAACTTACTATCTTTAAAATACTTTTCCATTTCTCGAGAAACATAAATATCACCTTTAACCTCTAGATCTTCAGGCAAAGACCTAATCTTTAGGCATCTTCTAATATCTAAATTTTCACCAACCTGTAGTCCTTCAGGTAAAGCCTTAAGATTTGAGCACCCAAAAAGGTCTAAGCTATATTTTACCTTAAGGCCTTTAGGTAGAGAAGTTAGAGCTGTGCAAAAATAAAGATCTAAAAATCCTCCTACTTGTAGGCCTTCAGGCAAAGAGGTAAGACCTGTGCATGAGTTGAGATCTAAACTTCCTCCTACTTTAAGACCTTTAGGTAAAGACTTAATGTTTGATTCTTCAAAATCTAAATGTCCTTTTACATGTAAATTTTCAGGCAGATTATTTATGTCGTAGTACTTATTATCAACCTTCATTAGTCCTATATTGTATAGATCATTTATGTTAGTATACTGCTTTCCAGACACAGGCTTCATAACAAAATCTTGTACATATTTAATATACTTGTCATCTACAGGCCCATTAGCCTTGCCCTTGATCTGATTTACCGCAGACCCTCTTACTTCTACTGTGCAATGAGGCTCGTTCTTCTTGTCACGTAGACTGTAGATTGTAGTACTGCCAGA